>LAHS01000669.1_pt1 | contig 48815 bp, 43 predicted proteins | sample 329651 | NCBI WGS metagenome assembly LAHS01 (sample SAMN03275699, study PRJNA271635) | activated sludge metagenome | isolation source: sample C-1 Sludge from hydrolytic chamber (first chamber) of Anaerobic...
TGCGCCCGCTGGGATACGCCCCGGTGGATGCCCCCGATCAAGCGGACATGATCATCCTCAACACCTGCCATATCCGCGACCGGGCGGCGGAAAAGGTGTTTTCCGAGCTGGGCCGCCTGCGTCTGATCAAGGAAGCGCGCAAGGAGGCCGGGCAGGGCACCATTATTGCCGTGGCCGGCTGTGTGGCACAGGCCGAGGGCGAGGAAATCCTGGCCCGCGCGCCGTATGTCGATATCGTTCTGGGGCCGCAGACCTACCACCGCCTGCCCGAAATGGTGGCCCGCGCGGCGCGTGCTGGCGGACGGATTATCGAAACCGAGTTTCCGGCGGAACAGAAGTTCGACTTCCTGCCCGAAAGCGAAGCCCCGCAGACGCCGGGCAACCTCACCGCCTTCCTGACCATTCAGGAAGGCTGCGACAAGTTCTGCTCCTTCTGCGTCGTGCCCTATACGCGCGGCGCGGAAAGCAGCCGCCCTGTGGCCTCCGTACTGGCGGAAGCGCGACGGATGGTAGCCTCAGGCGTGCGCGAGATCAGCCTGCTGGGCCAGAACGTAAACGCCTATCATGGCGAAGGCCCGGACGGCAGCATCTGGGGCCTGGCCCGACTGGCCTATGCACTGGCCGAAATTCCCGGCCTTGCGCGCATCCGCTACACTACGTCGCACCCGCGCGATATGGACGAGGCCCTGATTGCGGCCCATCGTGACCTGCCGCAGCTCATGCCGTTCCTGCATCTGCCCGTCCAGTCCGGTTCGGACCAGATTTTGCGCGCCATGAACCGTGGCCACACAGCGGATGAATACCGCGATCTGGTGCGCCGCCTGCGTGAAGCCCGCCCGGATCTTGCCCTGTCTTCCGACTTCATCGTGGGGCATCCGGGAGAGAGCGACGCCGATTTCGAGGCGACCATGGCGCTGGTGCGCGATACGGGATTCGCACTGGCCTATTCCTTCAAATACTCCCCCCGCCCCGGCACGCCCGCGGCGGGCGCGGGGATGCAGGTCCCCGAGGATGTGAAGGACAGCCGCCTTCAAGCGCTCCAGCAGCTTCTGCGCCAGCAGCAGGATGCGTTCAACCAGACCATGGTTGGCCAGAGCGTGCCCGTGCTGTTCACGGGCACTGGCCGCAAGCCCGGCCAGATCGCGGGGCGCTCGCCGTGGCTCCAGCCGGTGCATGTGCAGGGTGATCCCGCGCTCATCGGTCAGGAAATCATGGTGCGCATTACAGAACGCCTGAGCAATTCGCTGGGCGGCATTGTGGAAGAAGAAAAGGAATACGCTTGAGCCAACCGCACGCGCCGCACTCCATCCCGGAGGCACCCATTCCCCTGATGGGCGAACAGCCTGTCACCCTTCAGTTCGACAACAACGCCCTGCTGGCCCGCCTTGTGGGCGACCATGACCGGCACCTGCGTTGCCTTGAAGAAGGGCTGGACGTGGAAGTGGCGCGGCGCGGCAACCGGATTTCCATCCGGGGGATGCCTGCCCAGACCGGCCTCGCCCGTCAGGCGCTGAGCGCGCTTTACCAAAAGCTGGCGGCAGGCGAGAAAATCGACACCAGCACCGTGGAGGCCATCATCCGCATGTCCCATCTACACGAGAGCCGCTCCCCCGCCCCGCTGGCACGCACCAGCGCCCCGGACATCTTGCCGGATGATGGCGACCTGCCGCAGATCCGTATGCGACACGGGAACATCGAGCCCCGTTCCCCAGGGCAGGCCACCTACATGAAGGCTCTCGCCCGCCGGGAACTCGTCTTCGGCATCGGCCCGGCGGGTACAGGCAAGACCTATCTTGCCGTGGCGCAGGCCGTGGCCATGCTGCAGGCTGGCTCCATCGACCGCATCATCCTGTCCCGCCCGGCTGTGGAAGCAGGGGAGCGGCTAGGCTTCCTGCCCGGCGACATGAAAGACAAGATCGACCCCTATCTGCGCCCGCTGTACGACGCGCTGCACGACATGCTGCCGGGTGATCAGGTCATACGCCGCATGGCGTCGGGTGATATAGAAGTCGCGCCGCTTGCGTTCATGCGCGGGCGTACGCTCTCGCACGCCTTCATTATTCTGGACGAAGCCCAGAACACCACGATCGCGCAGATGAAAATGTTCCTGACGCGTCTGGGGCCGGGTTCGCGCATGGTGGTTACGGGCGATCTGACACAGATCGACCTGCCAGAAGGCACCACATCCGGCCTGCATGACGCGGTTGAGACGCTGGAAAACGTCAAGGGTGTGACCATCACGCGTTTTGACGCGACTGATGTCGTCAGGCACAAGCTGGTCGCACGCATTATTGAAGCTTATGATGCAAAGACGGCGACCAGCAGGACTCCTTCCCGCAACAAGGGTCGCCAGGAGAAAAATGGAACCGCCAAGTAGCCAGGGCCATATCCACATGATGGATATGGCATACGGGGATGACCAGCCCCGCGCAGACTTCCCTCTGGTGGAAGAGATGTTGACCGACGGATTTGCGGCCACGCCGGAGATTCTGGTGCGTGACCGGCGGTGGCGCTGTTACGTCCGCGAGCCGGAAAAGCTGGTCTGGCGTGCGCTGGCCGCCTGCGCCGACAAAGGCGGCCTGCCGGGCACGGTTGTTCTGGCGACAGACCGCGAGGTGCGCCTGCTGAACGGGCGGCATCGCGGCCGCCACAAGCCGACCAACGTGCTGACATTCGACCCGCCGCCCGGTTATGACGGGGGCGACATCATCCTCGCACTGGAAACGGTTCTGCGCGAGGCCCACCGGGCCGGACGGCCTGTTGCCGACCATCTGGCGCACCTGGTCGTGCATGGCAGCCTGCATCTGGCCGGGTATGACCACCACCATCCGGGTGATGCCCGGGAAATGGAAATGCACGAGGCGCGTATCCTGTCGCGGCTCTCCGTGCCCAATCCATGGAAACCCCGCGCATGAGCGAGCATGATGGCAACGCGCCGGAACGGAGTGAGCCAGCAGGAAAGAAGCTTTTTTCCTTCTTCCATCGCCGCAAGCAGCCTTCCAACCTCCGCAACTCCATCGCGGCCCTTGTGCAGCAGGCGGCGAACGAAGCCGACAGCGCCCAGAATGGCGAACAGCCCGAACTGGACAGGCAGGAACGCGCGCTCATCGCCAATGTGCTGCGGTTGCGCAATATCTCGGCCGATGACGTCATGGTGCCGCGCGCCGATATCGTCGCTATGCCGGTTTCAATCAGTCTGGACGAGGCGCTATCCATGATGCGGCGCGAGAATCACTCGCGTATGCCCGTTTACCGTGACCAGCTTGATGACATCGTGGGTATGATCCACGTCAAGGATCTGATCGCCTATGTGGGCACCAGCGAGGCATTCAGCCTGGAAGCCCTGCTGCGCCAGCCGCTGTTTGTCGCCCCGCGCCTGCCGGTGCTCGATCTCCTGCTACAGATGCGCCAGCGCCAGACCCATATGGCCCTCGTTATTGACGAATACGGCGGGATCGACGGGCTGGTGACTATTGAAGACCTGATCGAAACCATTGTGGGCGACATTTCTGACGAGCACGACGAACCCGCCGCCGTCATGATCACCCCCCGTCAGGACGGCTCTTTCGATGTGGATGCCCGCTGCCCGGTGGAAGAGTTCGAGCGCGAGATCGGCCCCATTCTGACCGATGCCGAAAAAGAGGCGGAAATCGAGACGATCGGCGGGCTCGTATTCCGTATGGCCGGACATGTTCCCGCGCGCGGTGAAGTTCTGAACCACGAAAACGGTTTTCTTTTTCGCGTGCTTGATGCCGATGCCCGGCATATCCGCCGGGTGCGGGTGCGCCGCCTGACACCCCAGTCAGAAGAAACTACACCGCCCCACCCCGCCTCCCCCGCCTGACGCCCTGTGCAGCGAAGGGCTGGCACACCGAAGCACGATCAAATGGTTGACGTGCAGCTTTTCTGCCGTCATGGCTGTCTGCTTCGGTTGTCACCAGTCAGAAGGCTTGGTTTCCATGTCTTTTTCACGCCGCTCTTTTCTTGTCGCCACAGGGGCCGCCCTTTCCACTGCTACCGTGTGGAATCATGCCCTGGCGGCAGCCCAGACAACCGTTCCCCCGGTCGATCCGCTTTTCGCCCCCCGGGAAATGGGAAGCCCTGATGCTAAAGTGGTGGTGGAGGAATGGTTCTCCCTCACCTGCATCCACTGTGCACATTTTGCGGAAAACACGTTCCCGCAGGTGAAGGCCAACCTGATCGACACGGGCAAGATCCGCTACGTGTTCCATGACTTCCCCACCGACCAGACCGCTACCGTTGCCGCCATGGTGGCCCGTGCCCTGCCGGTTGACCGTTATGAGCCCTTCTGCGCTTCGCTACTGTCTACCCTTGAGCGCTGGGCCTATGACCGCGAGGCCAACCCGATGACGGAACTGAAAAAAATGGCCGCCTTCGCAGGGATGCCGGGCGACGTGTTCGATAAGACAGTGGCGAACCAGAAGCTCATGCAGTTCATTCTGGACGGGCAAAACGAAGCGCAGGCCAAATACAACATTGATTCCACCCCGACCTTCCGCTTCAATAACACGCTTCAGGTTGCCAGCGCACTTTCATACGACGAGTTCGTCAAGAATCTGGCCAAGGCTAGCTGAACAAGCCCCGTCAGCCACAGGCCTGAAACAGCGCAATCATGACTGTCCGCTTCGCCCGGCTTCGCATTGCCGGTTTCAAAAGCTTTGCCGACCCGGTCACCGTGGAAATTCTGCCCGGCCTGACAGGTATTGTCGGGCCGAACGGGTGCGGCAAATCCAACGTGGTGGAAGCCCTGCGCTGGGTCATGGGCGAGTCCTCTGCCCGCTCCCTGCGCGGCGGCGAAATGGACGATCTGATTTTTGCGGGCACTGCAACGCGCCCAGCCCGCACGCTGGCGGAAGTCACCCTTACCCTTGAAGGCACCAAGGGCTTCGGCCCGCAGGGTTTTGCGGAGCTGGATGAACTCCAGATCAGCCGTCGGGCCGAGCGAGGTGCCGGGAGCGACTACCGTATCAATGGCCGCTCCATCCGTGCGCGTGACGTGCAGACCCTCTTTGCCGACCTGGCCTCGGGCGCACGGTCTTCGGCCATGGTCAGTCAGGGCCGCGTGGCCATGCTGGTGGGCGCACGCCCTGAAGAACGGCGCGGCATTCTGGAAGAAGCCGCGGGTATCACCGGGCTCCATGCGCGCCGGCACGAGGCCGAACTCAAGCTTCGCGCCACAGAAAGTAACCTGACCCGCGCCGAAGACCGCCGCAAGCAGTTGAGCGAAAGACTGGGCGAACTGGCCGACCAGTCGCGCGAAGCTGAACAGTACCGCGCCCTGTCCGCCGCCCTGCGTGAAGCGGAAACCGAACTGCTGGCTCTGCTCCATGCGCGCGCCCGGCAGGCCGTGCAGCGCGCGGCCGATACGGTCGCTCAGGCGCGTCTGGCGCTGAGCAGCCGCGAGGAAGCGGCTGAAACCGCCGTCATGGCCGAGTTCGAACGCCGGCGCCGCCTGCCCGCCCTGCGTGAACAGGCCGATACCGCCCGCACGGCGCTGGAACGCTGCCGCGTACTGGCCGAAGGCACGGCCCGCGAGGAAGAACGCGCCGTAACCCTCGCCCGTGAGGCAAGCGAACGCCTGGCCCAGCACGAAGCCGATTTGCAGGCCGCCACAAACCGCCTGACAGATGCCCGCAGCGCCCTTGAGCGCACACAGGCCGAACAGGCCGAAATCGAGGCGGCCACCGCCACCCTGCCCACCCGTCAGGAAGAAGCCGCCGCCCGGCAGGAGGTCCTGCGCCTTGAGCTGGACAGCATAGAGCGCGACCTCGCAGCCCTGACGGAAACCCTCAACACCGCACGGGCACACCACACCCGTGCGGTGGAGGAACTTGAAAACGCCAGAGCGCGCCACAGCCTGAGCACACAGGCCCTGAGTGCGATCGAAGGCGAAGTGGCCGAGCTTGAAGCTGCCCTGCCTTCCGACGACGCCTTGCAGGCCATTGCCAAAACGGCGGAAAGCACAGCCCTGGCGGCCCAGCAGGCCCGCGCCACGGCTGATGAAAGCGAACGGTTGCGGGCGCAGCGCGCCATGGAAGTGTCCGTTGCCCGCAGCCAGGCCGAGGCTGCCCGACAGGCGCAGACCGAGCAGAAGGAAAATATCGCTCAGGCCCGCCAGCGCCTCGACAGTCTGGCCAAAGCCATGCAGCAGGCGGAAACGCGCCGGGCTGAAGCCATGGCGGCATTGCTCAGCCCCGAAACGCTCGCGCATCTGCGCGCCACGGAAAATAGTGCGGCGCAAGCCGCACAGCACGCACTTGCCGCCCTTGAGACCGCCGAACAGGCCCGCCTGCAGGCCGATACGGTCCTGAACGAAAGCAGCCGTGCGGCACACGAGGCGGAAGCCCGCCACCGCAACGCCGCCGAAACCCTCCGCACGGCGGAAGCGGCTCTGTCCCGCGCACGGCAGGAAGAGCAGGTTCTTGCGCAGGAGCTGGAAAAAGCCCGCGCCGAAGCCATGCCGGATTCCGTGCTGGAAGAGGCCCGACAGGCCCGCATGGTGCAGGAAAACAGCCTGCAACAAATCAGCCAGCTGCTTGAACAGGCCGAACAGGCGCTGCCTGCCCGCCGTGAAGCGCTCACAGCTTCCACCGCACGACGCACCACGCTCCAGACGGAACTGACCCGCCTGCACGCGCAGGCCGAAGGGCTTGACCACGCGCTGGACGAGGAAGAGCCACAAGCGGGCAACCCCGTCTCCGCGCAGCTTTCGGTGGATGAGCAGTACGAGGCGGCTCTGGCCGCTGCCCTGGCGGATGGGCTGGATGCCTCCACAACCGAAACCGCCGTCCGGGGCTGGCGCCTGCTGGCTGCCGAAGCGCCCCCGCCGCTGCCACCCGGCACGACGCCTCTCAAGGCGCTGGTCAGCGCGCCGCCGGAACTCGAACGGATTCTGACCTTTACCGGCCTCGTATCCGACACGGTCGATGCCATCACCCTGCTGCCCCATCTCACGCCGGGGCAGTGCCTTGTCTCCCGCGCGGGAGATCTGTGGCGATGGGATGGTTTTTACGCACGCGCCACGGCCACGGGTGGCGCGGCCCGCAGGCTGGCCCAGCGCCGCATCCTGCGCGAAACCCGCGCACGCATTGCAGCCCTTCAGGCCGATGAGCCCGCCCTTGAACAGGCCGTGCAACAGGCCGCGCAGGCCGTGCAGGAAACCGAAAGCGCCATAGCGCGCTTGCGGGGCGAACGGGCTACCGTCGAACGGGCGCTGCAACAGGCGCGCACGCAGGAAAGCGAGACAGGCCGCCGCCATGCTGCCTCCCGCGCGCGGCTGGACACCATACAGCCCCAGCAGGAACGAGCCACAGCCGCCCGGCTTGAAGCTGAAGCCGCCCATACCCGCGCACAGGAGACCCACGCAGCCCTGCCCCCCGTACAGGGGCCACGTGACGCCCTGCAGGCGGCGCAGCAGACACACGCCAGCGCACAGGCCGCCGAACAGGAAGCGCGCACCCAACTCCGGCAGGCACAGGCGCGCCTTCAGACCACGCGGGATGAACGGGCCAGCAGCGAGCAGACACATGCCGCCGCACAGGCCCGGCTGGATACGCTTACGCCCGAATGCGCCCGCCTGCGCGAAGCCCATGCGAGCGAACAGGCGGCATTTGACGTGCTGGCCCAGCGCCTTGCCACGATAGAAGCCGACCAGCAGGCCGCTCAGGCACTGGAAGCCGCAACGCAGGCCCTGCACGAAGCAGAACAGACCGCCCGGCAGGCACTTGAACAGGCCCGGCTGGCCCGGCTGGCTGCCGACTCTGCCGCCAGTGAAAACCAGCGCAGCCGTGAGCGCGCAGCCGACCTGCGCGGCCGCCTGGCGGGTCTGACGCCGCGCATGGCTGAACTGCGCCAGTCGCATGTCGATGCGACCGAGCAGGTCGCCCGGGCGGAAAAAGCCCTGCAGGCCGCTGCCATACCAGCCGAGACAGAGCAGACACTGGACCAGTTGCGCGCCAGACGGCAGGACTGCCAGACCCAGCTTGACGCCACGCGGGAAGAACGCGCGGCCCTGCTGGCGGAAAACACGGCGCTGGCCACCCGGCGGGCAGCAACCCAGGCCGCGCTGGCGGACTGGACAGCCCGTGCCGAAACTGCAAGCCGAGAAGAAGAGAGCATCCGCCTGCGTATGCAGGATGTACGGAGCGAACACGAGCGCGTCTCCAGCCTGCCCGACGCCGCACGCCAGCAGAAACAGCAGACCCAGCAGAACCTGACAGAAGCCGAAGCCGCCCACGCCGCCGCTGACAAAGCCAGAACCGCAGCGGAAGACGCGCTGACACAGGCGGGCGAGCAGCGCCAGAAAGCGGAAGGCGAACTGTCAACCGCCCGCGAAGCCCTGCTGAAAGCCGAAGGCCGCAGCGAACAGGCCCGCGCCATTCTGGACCAGTTGCTGGCAGAAAGCCCGCCCCCTGCCCGCCCGCCGTCATCCGACCTGACAGAAGCGGCCGAAGGCAGCCTGCGCCGCAAGATCACCCGTCTGACCCATGAGCGCGACGCCATGGGGCCGGTGAACCTCCGCGCGGAACTTGAAGCGCGTGAAGCCACCACACAGGCCGAAACCCTGGCCACCGAAATGGCGGATCTGGAAGCGGCCATAAGCCGGTTGCGCAGTTCTATCGGCTCGCTCAATCAGGAAGGCCGCGAGCGCCTGATGGCGGTGTTCGCGCAGGTAGACCAGCACTTCCAGTCGCTGTTTACCCGGATGTTCGGCGGAGGACGCGCGCATCTGGGTCTCGTCGGCAGCGATGACCCACTTGAAGCCGGGCTGGAAATCTATGCCCAGCCACCGGGCAAGAAACTGGCCACCCTTTCGCTGCTGTCCGGCGGGGAACAGGCCCTTACGGCGCTCTCCTTGATTTTTTCGGTGTTTCGCTGTAACCCCGCGCCGGTATGCGTGCTCGACGAGGTTGACGCACCGCTTGACGATGCCAATGTAGGACGTTTCAGTACCTTGCTTACTGACATGGTCAGCGAAGCGGGTACGCGGTTTCTGGTGGTGACACACCATCAGCTTACAATGGCCTATATGGACCAGTTGTTTGGCGTAACCATGCAGGAACGCGGTGTAAGCCGTGTTCTTTCTGTGGATCTTGCCAAAGCAGCTTCCATGGTTGGCCAGAATGACAAGGAAGCCCCACATGTCGCATCCTGAACAGGAAGCTGACATTACGACCCCGCTCCGAACTCTCCCCCGGCGCGGACGATGCCTGAAGAAAATGGCTCTGGTGATCTCGCTCTGCATGGCAGCGGGTACCGCCGTTATCGTTCAGCACTCCAAGGCCTACGGCATTATGGCGCGTATCCACCATGGGCAGGTCATCTGCAACGCCAGTGCCGGAACCGGCCCCATGGAAGCGGATTTTGACCAGCGCCCGGCCATGATGCGCCTGAGCGTCAGCAGCACACCGGATGGTCAGGTCACCGTCGGCACAGACGGCAGGACACTGGCCGATGTGCTGAACGCCGCCTACCGCGCCAACACACTGCTGATGATCGACCTGTGCGGCGCCAGCCCAGCCAACGTGGTGCAGCTTGTCCGCAAGGCCCACATGCGCGACCGGGTTATTCTCATGGCCTCGGACCGCCAGGGGCTGGAGGCAGCCCTGCACGCAGATTCAAAGGTCATGGTCGCCTTTGCCGTACACTCCGCGCGTGAGGCCCATATTATCCACCGGCTGGCAGGCCCTCACCCCTACGCGGTGTATCTGCCCCCTACAGCCGAGCCCAGCCTGTTCATGCAGGCCCACCATGACGCGGAAGCCATCATCAGCGAAAACCCGCTGGCATCCCGGAAAGACGGCAAAGATCCACTGGCGGAAAAACCGGTCGATATCGTGATAACCCCCCTTACCACCGCAGCTACACCTTTCCAGCGCAGCAATAGCTGAGCCTCCAGATTTAGCCGGTGGCCGTGTGGGCGGGGCAAATGACCCTGCACAAACAGACAAAGGCCCTGCCTCCGATGAGAGGCAGGGCCTTTTGATTTGCCTGACCGGAGCGCGCGCAGCCTGCGCTCCGGACTGGTTCCACCGGCTCAGCCCGGCAGCATAGAGCCTGTTTCCACAAACCGCTGATGCCAGGACAGCGCCTCGTTCAGCAGGTGAGGTGTGTGCTTACCAAAGGAGTCCTTCAGCGCACGATCCAGGTAATCCTGCAACATCGGGCGGTAATCAGGATGCGCGCACTTGGTGATAATGGCCCGTGCCCGCTGCACCGGTCCAAGACCACGCAGGTCGGCCAGCCCCTGTTCCGTCACGAAAATCTGGGTGTCCTGCATGATGTGATCGACATGCGCCGCCATGGGCACGATAGCCGAAATCTTGCCACCCTTGGCCGTGGAGGGAGAGAGGAAGATAGACAGATAGGCGCTACGGGCAAAATCACCCGACCCGCCAATGCCGTTCATCATCTTCGAGCCCATGACGCGGGTGGAGTTCACGTTGCCGTAAATATCCGCCTCAATCATGCCGTTCATGGCGATACAGCCAAGCTGGCGGATCACGCCGGGGGCGTTGCTCACATCCTGCTGGCGGAGAATCAGCTTGTCACGGAAGAAGTCCATGCGGCGGTTGATTTCCTCAGCCGCTTCCGGGCTGAGTGAAAACGACGTGGCCGAGGCCACCCGCATACGCCCGTTATCCAGCATGGCCAACATGCCATCCTGAATGACTTCACTATACCCAACCAGATTTTCGAACGGCCCTTCGTTCAGCCCTTCCAGCACGGCATTGGCCACGTTGCCCACACCGGACTGCAACGGCAGCAGTGAAGGCGGCAGACGGTTCTGCTTGACTTCATGCTCGAAGAAATCGAGCAGATAGCCGGCAATAGCCTTGGCCGAAGCATCCGGCGCCGCGAAAGGCGCATTGCGGTCGCTGTCGTTGCTGCGGACAATGGCCTTGATCTTGGCCGGATCGACCTTGAGGAACGTGCCACCAATACGCTGGTCAGCCCGGGCAAGCGGAATGATATCGCGCGTGGGCGTGGCGCTTACATTGCCGCCCCAGATGTCGTGGGTGCCTTCAAGGCCGGGATGCTGCCACTCATTGACCTCGACAATGACCGTATCGGCCAGATCAAGGAAAGCCTGCGAGTTGCCCACAGAAGAGGTCGGCACAATGCCGCCTTCTTCCGTAATGGCCGTCGCCTCAACCACCGCGACATTGAAGTGACCATAATTGCCCTGATAGGCGCGGCTGGCCACCTGACCCAGATGGTTGTCGAAATAGTCCGTCTCGTTAGCGTTAATGCGGTTGCGCATGGCCGCATCCGTATTGAACGGCGAGCGGAAATAGACACCGTTGACCTTGGCCAGTTCGCCATCAAGCTGCGGGCCGGTGGAGGCCCCCGTGATCAGGCTGATGCGATACTCTTCGCCACGGTCATGGGCTGCCTGCATCCGCTCGGCCAGCGCCTTGGGCACGGCCTTGGGATAACCGGCCCCGGTAAAACCGCTGGTCCCGACAACATCCCTGTCCCGGATAAGCTCTGCCGCGGCCTCGGCCGGGCAAACCTTGCTACGCAGCGCGACGTTCCGAATGCGCTCTGTCATGAGAGGCTTTCCTGTTTCTTTTTGTAAACTGTTCCGAACACCAGAGTCGTAACACCGCGTACTGTCCTGCCTTCACCCCGTTTCAGTCCAGAGTTTCCGCAGTTTTTCACCGTGCCACATCCTCCGTGCCGTCCAGATCCGTTACCGGGTCTGAATTTCCCCTTAACCTATGCAGAAACATACGGTTCTGGCGCGTCACATACTTGTGCATGAATGAAAGGGCCTAAAAAAAACCATCCGTAGCGTTCCTGTTTGGCCGTGGAAAGCCTACATGAAGACAAGGAAGGAACAGGTAACAACGGAATGTGCACACTCACCAGGCATGACGAAAACGTGAAGAAAACCATGGCGCACGGACTCCGCATTATTGGCGATGTACATGGCGATCTGGACGCCTTCCGCCATGCCGTGGCCACAAGGCGTTTTATCATACAGCTTGGCGATCTCGTGGATTACGGGCCGGACAGCGCCGGCGTGCTGCGCCTGATGCTTGAGGTGATGGAAGAAGAACGCGGACTGTTCCTGATCGGCAATCATGACCGCAAGCTGGGTCGGGCCCTGATGGGCAAGAGACTGCGTTCCTCGCCGCATCTGGAAGAAACGCTCGACCAGTTGGCCCGCCCCGAAAATGCGGATATCTGGCCGGCCCTCCTGCCCGCACTAGCCAACGCGCCGGCATGGCTTATCATGGGCCGCACGGTGTTCGTGCATGGCGCGTTCGACCCACGGATGCTCATGGAGCCACCGCCGCCGCCGCTTGAACGGGTGACTTTCCTGCTCTCACGCGCCCTGTTTGGAGAAACGACGAGCCGTATCCAGCCTGATGGCTTTCCCGAACGCACGCTCAACTGGGTCAACCAGATTCCCGCCGGTTACACCATTTACTGCGGGCACGACCAGCGATCGACCAACGGCTGCCCGCTCACCCTGCCCGGCCGGGCAGGCGGACAGGCGGTTTTTATGGATACGGGCGCGGGTAAAGGCGGCCATCTCGCATGGCTGGACCTACCGGCGCCGGTCATGAATGAAGTCGCGGCTTTCCTGTGACGGAACAGGTCTGTAAAAGATCAGTGGGATCAGCCCCGCCATAACCCGCAACCCGCACCGCCAGCATAAAGAGTACCGACCGTGACAGAGCAGCCGCACCCTTCTGACATCCTTGCCGATCTGCGCCGCAGTATCGACAATATCGACGCGGCGCTGGTGTTCATGCTGGCCGAACGATTCCGCTGCACAAAGGCGGTAGGCGCGCTGAAAGCCCGCCATGCCATGCCCCCGGCAGACCCCGAACGCGAGGTACGCCAGATCGCGCGCCTGCGCGGGCTGGCGCAGGACGCCCATCTCGATCCTGACTTCGCCGAAAAATTCCTCAACTTCATCATCCATGAAGTCATTCGCCACCACGAGGCTATTGCACGTGATGCCCTGGCAGGCACCAGTGAACCCTGACCCCTACACCCGGCGGCTGATCCTACTGCGCCACGCAAAAGCCCAGCCTGCCCCAGCCGGAGATTTCAGCACCGAAGCCGATCTGGCCCGCCCGCTCAGCACGTCCGGCAGGGAGGCCGCCCTACGCTGTGGCGCGTGGCTTCGCGCCAACGCCCTGTGTCCCGATGTGATTCTGTGCAGCCCGGCCTTGCGCACTCGCCAGACCATGCAGGGCGTGCTGGAGGGGCTGGGCACGGCGGCACCGAACATTCTGCTGCAACCCGCCATTTATGAAGCCGAGCCCCCAGCCCTGCTGGCCTGTGTGCAAGCAGCACCTGCCACCGCCATGACCCTGATGCTGGTCGGGCATAATCCGGGCATTTCAAAGCTCGCGCACGAGCTTGACCCCCTTGCCCAGAGCCTTGATGAGGGATTCGCACCAGGCGCTCTGGCCGTGTTCCAGCCCCATGCCCAAGCCCCTGCTGCCAGCCTGGCAAACTGGCAAGGTTGCGTGCCGAATATGGTCTGTTTGCACACATTCACGCGACCCTAACGCTAAAAAGCCCGGTTTTCTGCGGCATGTATGCGTGATAACGTGCGGTTTATCAGGATCAATCTTCCTGTTTCCATATGAATGAGAGACAAGATGGAACTCAGGAGGCCGCAGCCGCGACCGAACCCACATAGCAAAAGGAAACACTATGAGCGTGTCGCAGAACGAGGGTAAGCAGACCACCGCTACCATTTCGATCGGTGGCAAAACCGCCGAGATGCCTGTCATGTCAGGCACTCTGGGGCCAGACGTGATCGATATCCGTAAGCTGCCCAGCCAGCTGGATGTCTTTACTTTCGACCCCGGCTATGGCGAGACAGCCTCCTGCACCAGCAAGGTGACCTTCATTGACGGAGATAAGGGTATTCTACTGCACCGCGGTTATCCGATCGCGCAGCTTGCGGAAGAAGCGTCCTTTGAAGAAGTCATTTACCTGCTGCTCAATGGTGAACTGCCTAACGCCACCGAATACCAGCAGTTCCGTCAGTCTCTGACCAACCACACCCTGCTGCACGAGCAGATCCGCAACTTCTTCAACGGTTTCCGCCGCGATGCCCATCCCATGGCCATCCTGTGCGGCACGGTTGGCGCGCTGTCCGCTTTCTACCCGGACGCCAGTGATATTGCACTGCCCGAAAACCGCCAGCTTGCGGCCATGCGCCTGATTGCCAAGGTGCCGACGATTACGGCATGGGCCTATAAATACACGCAGGGCGAAGCGTTCATTTATCCGAACAACTCGCTGAACTACGCCGAAAACTTCCTGTCGATGATGTTCGCGCGTGAAGTCGAGCCGTACAAGGTCAACCCGGTGCTGGCCCGCGCCATGAACCGTATCCTGATCCTGCACGCGGACCATGAGCAGAACGCCTCCACCTCCACCGTGCGGATGGCGGGCTCCACGGGGGCAAACCCCTTTGCCTGTATCGCAGCGGGCATTGCGGCACTGTGGGGACCTGCCCATGGCGGTGCTAACGAAGCCGTGCTGAAAATGCTCGCCCATATCGGCAGGAAGGAAAACATTCCCGCCTTTATCGCGCAGGTAAAGGACAAGAACAGCGGCGTTAAGCTGATGGGCTTTGGCCACCGGGTTTACAAAAACTTCGACCCGCGCGCCAAGATCATGGAACGGACCTGCCACGAAGTGCTGGGCGAACTCGGCATCAAGGACGACCCGCTGCTTGAACTGGCCATCGAGCTGGAAAAAATTGCGCTGAACGATCCCTACTTTGTCGAGCGCAAGCTGTACCCGAATGTGGACTTCTACTCAGGCATCATTCTCAAAGCCATGGGTATTCCCACCAGCATGTTCACGCCGCTGTTCGCTCTGGCCCGCACGACGGGCTGGGTCAGCCAGTGGAAGGAGATGATCGAGGAACCGGGCCAGCGTATTTCCCGTCCGCGTCAGCTTTACCTTGGCGCTGCCCAGCGGGACTTTGTCGCACTCGACAAGCGCTGAACCGGCCCCCAAAAGCCGCTTATGGAAAACTGGCCCGCCAAAACGGGCCAGTTTTTTTATGCCAGTTAAGCACCCAAGGCCCGTTTGTTCATACTTTATTCACCTGTCATGTCTTTAACTCCTGACAGGACAACGGAGCTAGAAGTGCGTAAAACACTAAATTACATAGTTATTGGAATTTCCTGACGAATGGCGTATCTGAAGTTCCAAGTGATTTTACAAGGCAAATAGTGATGATTCAGAAAACAAAACATATATCACTGTATTTGATCATATGCTCACTGGTCGTCGCTCTCGTCATCCTTGGAGCCCAGTGGCACAGACAACACGAAATTACGCTTATCAAGCAATGGGCAAAAGAACAGGGTCTGTCCACTTACACGTATTGCGATGATAACAAGAGTTCCTGCGTCGTTCTCAAAATAGACTGACTGTATTTTCACTCAGAACAAAAAAACGCCTTCATGCACCTGATGGCATGAAGGCGCGCGCCGTAACCGGGCCGAACCGCTATACAGGCGGACAATCACACCCTTTGGTCGGGCCAGACCGTTTGCGCACTATGTGATGGTCGATCCATTCGGATACAAGCCGCCGCGCCTCGTTTAGCGAGGCCTCGGGGTGATGAATGCGGTACAAGGTCGTGCAGGCATTGAACGCCGCAACATCCTCCGTCCCTACATCCCGCAATTCCCGGTAGGCCGTTACCACGGCCCGCTCACATGTCCTTGCGATCTGGCTCGGCTCAGTAACCACAGCGGCCCATCCTCAATTAATAATTAATCTCAACTCGTTTTTATTAAACGCCACTTCCTTCACCCTTGCAAGCATGAAAAGAATTTCTCCACGACAATATAATCATCCGTCGCAAGAAAGCGCTTCTACTCCAGCACGAACAAGAAGCATGGATTTTCAACGCCACAGGGGGTATTGCAAGCCGAACTCCCTTATCATGATCTCAAGGAATCCATCATGACCCTTCTTTCCGGCCATTCGGCTGACAGCCGCGGCGAAAATAGCGAATGGGATCGCGACGCCGCCCTGACAACAGCGCGCCTGCTGCTGGAAATCAAGGCCGTGAACTTCCGCCCCGAAGACCCCTATACCCTGACATCGGGCTGGAAATCCCCCGTCTATATTGATTGCCGCCGCATCATCTTCTTCCCGCGTGCCCGCGCCAAGATTGTCGAGCTGGGCGTGGAAAAGATCGGGCGTCATGTCGGCTATGAAAGCCTTGAGGCCGTCGTGGGTGGCGAGACCGCGGGCATCCCCTTCGCCGCGTGGATGGCCGATCGCATGTTGCTGCCCATGGCCTATGTCCGCAAGAAGCCCAAGGGCTTTGGCCGCAACGCCCAGATTGAAGGGGATGTGCCCGAAGGTATGCGCACCCTGCTGGTGGAAGACCTGACCACGGATGGCGGTTCCAAGATCCAGTTCGCCAATGCCCTGCGCAAGGCTGGCGCGCTGATCAACCATGCGTTTGTCGTTTTCTACTACGGCGTTTTCCCCGGCGCGCAGGACACGCTTGCGCAGATGGATGTCACCCTGCATTCGCTCTGCACCTGGTGGGATGTGCTGGAAGCCTGCTCCACCCGCCCCTATTTCTCGGAAGAAGCTGCGGCTGAAGTGCGCCGCTTCCTGGAAGACCCCTGCGGCTGGTCAGCCCGCCATGGCGGCGTCGGCAGCATGGAAGAAGCCATCGCTTTCAAAGCCAACAAGGACAAATAGCACGGTGCTACAGGCCCGTTCCTTACCTGACACCCCGCACCATGTCCTGGCGTTTGACTCGGGCATAGGCGGGCTGGGTATCGTGCGGGCCCTGCGCGCTCAGGCTCCGGCAACCAGAGTGGACTATCTGGCCGATACGGCTGTCTTTCCTTATGGGGAGCAGGAAGACCGTTTTCTGGTCAGCCGGATCGTCACCCTCATTGGCGAGGCCATTGCCCGCCATCGCCCGCAGGTGGTCATTGTCGCCTGCAATACGGCCAGCACTCTGGCGCTGAGTGCATTGCGGGCGGCGTATCCAACAACGCCGTTTGTCGGCTGTGTACCGCCCATCCGCTGGGCAGCACGGCAGACCCGCACCGGTGTCATTGGCCTGCTGGCAACCCGCGCAACCATCCGCCGACCGTATCTTACGGAATTACACGCCCAATACGCGCCCGGCTGCACGTTACTGGCCCATGCTGCGCCGCTTCTTGCGGGCTATGCAGAGCAGCTTTTCCGGGGAGAGGCTGTGCCAGACCTGCTGATCGAACAGGAAATCCGTGGATTATTCGACAAGCCAGCTTCTACCCAGCTTGACGCCATAGGACTTGGCTGCACCCATTACACGTTCGTACTGGATCGGCTGCGCGCCCTTACTCCGCCCGATATCGCGTGGCTTGACCCGGCGGATGCCGTGGCGCGACATGCCTGCACGATGCTTCAGACTCTACCAGCCAGTGCACAGTTACAGGCCGCGCCTGACCATGCGTGGTTTACGGCCCTGCCAGAAAATCCGGCAGCACTGACCGCCCAGCTACCACCGTTCGGTTATGATAAAATCGAAATCTGGCCAGCCCCCGCCCCTCTCGGCGCGCTGGGCTGACACAGTAGCCGCACGCTCTCAGCGTTCGCGGCTGACAGAATAACGCGCTGTATCCAGCAGCAGGGTCTTGATTTCACAGTCAGCAAACCCGGCGAGTGCTTCACGCGCCTTGGCCGCGTAATCTTCCGCACGGGCCAGAGTAATGGCAATAGCGTCCGTCCGCGCAATGCGCTCCAGAGCCGCAGGCAGATCGTCCGGGGTCTGTTCGCTCTCCTCAATTACGCGCCGCCAGAAAGTGCGATCCGCCTCATCTCCTGCCGCATAGGCAGCAAGAACCGGCAGAGTCACCTTGCCTTCGCGGAAATCGTCGCCCACTTCCTTGCCCAGAACCGCCTGATCCGCCGCGTAATCCAACGCATCGTCCACAAGCTGGAACGCCATCCCCAGATTGGCGCCATACAGCCGCAGGGCCTCACGCTGTTCAGGCCCGGACTCACCGATAACGGCCCCAGCCTCGCAAGCGGCAGCGAACAGGGCCGCTGTCTTGCCATAAATGACCTGCAGATACTGATCGACCGATGTGGACAGATCATTCTGCGTCGTCATCTGCATGACTTCACCCTCGGCCAGCGTGGCGGAGGCGGCCGAAAGAATCGCCATGATGTCCAGCGAAGCATCCGCTGTCAGGATCTGGAAGGACCGCGCGAACAGGAAGTCCCCCACGAGAACGGAGGCCTTATTGCCAAAAATAGCGTTGGCGCTGGCAAGTCCCCGGCGGAGCTGGCTTTCATCCACCACATCGTCATGCAGAAGGGTGGCCGTATGAATGAATTCGACACAGGCGGCGATTTCAACATGCCGCATACGCCCGTCCTGATTGTCGTAACCGCACAACCTGGCGGCCGCGAGCGTCAGAAGCGGGCGGAGGCGTTTGCCGCCAGCCGCGACCAGATGGGCCGCAAGCTGTGGAATAAGCGCCACCGAACTTTGCATACGCTCGACAATCACCCGGTTGCAGGCGCTCATGTCAGATGCGAGATAATCAGCCAGACCCCTGAGGCCGGCTTCTCCTGGTTTGCTCACGAAAACTCCAGATCCATCCTGACTTATGGCTCTGCCCGACTCTGGCAGGCTGACTGCAACGTCCAAATGCTATATCCCCCCGCCGTGGGATGAGTTGACGATCCCTTATATGCGAGTCACCAGAAAAACGGTCAAGCACCAACAAATTCAAGCCTGCCTGTATAACAAAGATGCACCTAGCACCGTCCTCCGCTTCCGCCCCCTCCACGCCCCCTACCACGCAGGGCTTCCTGCTGCGCGGGAGGGTCAGCTACACGCAGTTCGCTCAGGGCTACCGCACCGGACTGGAGCCGGTTCTCATGGCGGCGGCCGTCAATGCGCGGGCGGGCCAGACCGTACTGGAAATCGGCTGCGGCGCCGGAGCAGGTCTGCTCTGCCTGATGCACCGCATCCCCGGTCTGCTGACCTGCGGCGTGGAAAAAGATCCTCAAACGGCACAGCTTGCACGCCAGAATCTGCTTGCCAACGCCCACCCGCAAGCCACGATCCTGACCGGCTCTTTCCCTGAAGACTGGCCAACAGACGGCACTGCCGAGCCAGAGCGCTTCGATCACTGCATGGCCAATCCGCCCTGGCACGCGGATAACGGTGCCGCGTCCGCCGAACCCCGGCGCGATCTGGCCCGCAGGCTGGGTCAACACACCCTGCGCCGCTGGATAGAAGGCTGTGCCACCGTGCTGCGCCACAAGGGCAGCCTGACGCTGGCCCTGCCCACCAGCCTGATGGATCAGGCGCTTGTCGCCCTGAACGCCGCAGGATTCGGAGGAAGCACCCTGTATCCCTTCTGGCCAAAAAATGGACGTGAGGCGCGTATCATGCTGGTACAGGCCCGGCTGGGCGTGAAAAGCCCGGCACGCCTGTTGCCCGGCCTTATCCTGCATGAAGCGGACGGCGCGTTTACCCCCGCCGCCCGAACCGTTCTTGAAGACGGCGCACCGCTGGGTGGATTCTAACCCCCAGCGGCAGCGCCATCCTGCTTACTGGAATACCGAACTTTCGAACGCCTCTTCCCACGTTCCGGCGGTGGAAGCGCGGCTGTATTCGGTCGCACGGTTTTCAAAGAAGTTCGTATGCTCAACCGCGTTGAGCATATCATCCAGCCACGGCAGCGGATTGACGGTGGTGTTGAAGATCGGATCAAGCCCGAGCTGACCCAACCTGCGGTCGGCAATGAAGTGGATATAGGTTTTGACCTGCTGGGCATCCAGCCCTTCCACCGCACCCATTTCAAACGCGAGATCAATGAAGGCTTCTTCATGCTCGACAATGGTGCGGCAAATCTCGGTCAGTTCATTGCGCAGCTTTTCCGTCCAGATTTCCGGGTTTTCCTGCACGAACACGCGGAACAGGCGAATGACGGACAGGCAATGCAGCGTTTCGTCACGCACCGACCACGATACAATCTGCCCCATGCCCTTCAACTTGTTGAAGCGCGGGAAGTTCAGCAGAATGGCAAAGGAAGCAAAAAGCTGTAACCCTTCGGTAAAGGCTCCGAAAGCGGCCAGAGTTTTGGCGATTTCATGCTTGCTGTCCACAGAGAACGTCTGCATGTAATCGTATTTATCCTTCATTTCCTTATATTTAAGAAATGCGGAATACTCGTCCTCGGGCATACCCAGCGTGTCGAGCAGGTAGCTATAGGCCGCGATATGAATGGTCTCGATATTGGAAAAGGCCGAAAGCATCATCAGCACTTCAGTGGGTTTGAACACCCGGCTGTAGTGCTTCATATAGCAGTTATTCACTTCCACATCGGACTGCGTGAAAAAGCGGAAGATCTGCGTCACCAGATGGCGTTCGCCCTCATTCAGCACCCGGTGCCAATCCTTGACATCATCAGCCAGCGGCACTTCTTCAGGCAGCCAGTGCAGACGCTGCTGCGTCAGCCACGCATCATAGGCCCACGGATAGCGGAACGGCTTGTAAACCGGATTGGCTGTCAGCAGGTCAAAATGCTGCTCCTGCGGCTCCTGTCCCGTTGCGTTTTCGCTCATACTGCCCTCCAAGGCGCATTGCCGACGGCAGCCAGGCCTGACATGGCCTCGAGCTTCCGCCTTTTACCTGATTAAAAAAACCGTCGTGCTGGCGTGCCCCGTTACTGGCAGGACAGACACTCCTCGTAATTGCCGCTGCCTGTTGCCGTATCAGTCCGGGCGGCATCGACCGAAGGGGTCATCACATCATTCTTGCCCAGCACATTGCTGACCGTATCGGCCCGCTGGATGGACAGGCTGCGGCAATAGTAAAGGGACTTCAGGCCCTTCTTCCATGCCTGAAAGTGAATCTGGTGCAGGTCACGCTTGTGCACGTCCGCAGGCAGGAACAGGTTGACCGACTGCGCCTGACACACAAACGGCTGGCGATCCGCCGCGTGTTCGACAACCCAACGCTGGTCAAGCTCGAACGCGGTCTTGAATACGTCCTTTTCCTGCTGATCCAGAAAATCCAGATGCTGCACGCTGCCTTTGCTGGTGGTGATGGACGACCAGACTTCGGGCGTATCGTAGCCTTTTTCCGCAAGCAGCTTCTGAAGGTGGCGGTTACGCACTGTAAACGAGCCGGAAAGTGTTTTTTGCAGGAAGACGTTCGCTGCAATCGGCTCGATCCCAGGGCTGGCATTCCCCGCGATAATGGAAATGGACGCCGTAGGCGCAATCGCCATCTTGTTGGAGAAGCGCTCCATGACGCCATATTCCTCGGCATCCGGGCACGGCCCGCGCAGTTCGGCCAGATGGCGCGAAGCGGCATCCGCCTGCTCGCGGATATGCTTGAAAATCTTGCGATTCCAGACCTTCGCAATCACACTTTCAAACGGAACATTCTTGGCCTGCAGGAAGGAGTGGAAGCCCATAACCCCGAGCCCCACCGAACGCTCACGCATGGCGGCGTATTTGGCGCGTTCCATGTCCTCGGGGGCGCGGTCGATGAAGTCCTGCAACACGTTATCGAGGAACAGCATGACATCCTCGATGAACTGCGTATTACCGCACCACTCATCCCAGGTTTCGAGATTAAGCGAGGACAGGCAGCACACCGCCGTGCGGGCCTTGCCATGATGATCAATCCCTGTGGGCAGGGTGATTTCCGAGCACAGGTTGGAGGTCTTGACTTCCAGCCCCGCCAGCTTGTGGTGTTCGGGGCGCGCGTTGTTCACGTGGTCCGAGTAGACAATATACGGCTCACCCTGCTCCATGCGGGCTGTCAGAATGCGTATCCACAGCGCACGGGCCGACACCTTGCGAATAACCGCGCCATCCTTGGGGGAGAGCAGCGCCCATTCATCGTCCTTCTCCACCGCGCGCATGAAGGCGTCGGGCACCAGCACGCCATGGTGCAGGTTCAGCGCCTTGCGGTTGGGGTCTCCCCCGGTGGGGCGGCGGATTTCAATGAATTCTTCAATTTCGGGGTGCCAGACAGGCAGATAAACCGCTGCCGAACCACGCCGCAGCGACCCCTGCGAAATAGCGAGCGTGAGGCTGTCCATAACGCGGATAAACGGGATGACACCCGAGGTCTTGCCGTTGCGGCCGACATTCTCGCCAATGGAGCGCAGGTTGCCCCAGTAGGAGCCGATGCCGCCGCCCTTGCTGGCCAGCCAGACATTCTCGTTCCACAGATCGACAATGCCCTTGAGGCTGTCATTCGCTTCGTTGAGAAAGCAGGAGATGGGCAGGCCGCGTGTCGTACCGCCGTTGGACAGCACCGGCGTGGCGGGCATGAACCAGTGGCGACTGATATAGTCGTAAATACGCTGGGCGTGCGCCGCATCCGCACCATAATAGGAAGCCACACGACCGAACAGATCCTGATAGCTTTCGTCGGGCAGAAGGTAGCGGTTATCCAGCGTGGCCTTGCCAAAGGGCGTCAACAACGCATCGCGGCTGCGATCTACCCGCACCTGATGATGGCCGGGCAGTTGCACCATGTCCTGCATACGGCCGGTGTCAAACAGATCGGGCTCGCCTTCGGCGGTGGACGCCCCGGTGAGCGGGCGACGGCTTTCATTCTCATGCACGTCGATCAGACTCATGACCAGGACACTCCATTTTTTCTATAGTTTTGCGATGTCAGACTGGAACCGCCGCCTTAGTGGCTTCATAGGCACGTCATAGGCACGTCGAACTCACACCATATGTCGTGTTTCTGCTCCATCCGGCACACCATATCTAGTAAATTTTATCCTCAAATCTCCAAAAAAACACTTGCTTTCACGAAACTGCCTGTTTTCTCTGGTTTTTCAGGCCACCCCGATCAGGCCGGACAGCTCCATCCGCTCGCGGGAGTCGGCAATGCTCTGCGTCACGGCCAGCGCCGCTGCCAGAGCCCGGCGGCCCGCCAGCGCGTCCACAACCACAGGCGCGCCCTCAAGGCAGGAGGCAACAAAGGCCTGATGCTCGGCAAACAGCGAATCCTGTTCGCGCCAGGTAATGTGCTCGCGCCGGAACCCGTTGGTGCCCGGCAGGGGCAGGCCCCGTTCACGCCCGATCAGGGTCAGTTCGCGCTTCATGAAATCGGCCGACAGATAGCCTTCCTGCGAGAACAGGCGCATCCGTCGTTCGGTCTTGAGTGAAATCCGGCTGGCCGTAATGGTGGCGACACAGCCATTTTCAAACCGCACGCGGGCATTGGCGATATCCTCATGCGCGGAACTGACCGCCGCCCCCAACGCATCCACCTGCGCGATGGGGCTATCCACAATCGCCAGCACCAGATCGAGATCATGGATCATCAGATCCAGAATGACCGATACGTCAGTACCGCGCGGTTTGTACGGCGCGATGCGCGTTGCCTCAATATAGAGCGGGCGCGACATGCGCTGCGTAATGGCGGCATGTTCGGCGGAATAGCGCAAAAGATGCCCGACCTGACACACAAGCCCGCTTTCTTGCGCGAGGGTGACAAGAAAATCCGCCTGCTCCAGCGTGGCGGCCACAGGTTTTTCCACCAGCACATGACGCCCGGCCCGCAGTGCCCTGACAGCAAGTTCGAAGTGAAACTCCGCCGGCGCCGCCACCACCACCGCATCCGACACCGCGAGCAGGGCGTCCACATCCTCCATAACGGGGCAGCCCGCTTCGCGCGCCACCTCGGCCGCACGGGCACTGTCAGGGTCGAACAGGCCGGACAGCATCTCACCCGGCACATCGCGGATTTTCAGCGCGTGGTAGCGCCCAAAATGCCCGGCCCCGATAACCCCTACGCGCAAAACTCCGGCCATGCCGTCCACTCCCCGCAAGCAACCCGGCCCCTAACGCCGGTTCCAGCAGGGGTAGCAGTCCTGTTCCCGAATGCAAACCACCGCCGCCCCACGCCATGGCAGCCCTGCCACGAGCGCCAGCAAAGTCACCCCCTGGCGCATTTCTGCCACGCACAACGGTTGCATCGCGCGCACTTGACCGGCATGTTCCGGGCAACAGAACTGCAAGCGATCAGGTAAGAATGTATTACAGCCGCCTCAAACTGGCCTCGGTACTGGGCGTGTGCCTTTTGGGCCTGCTGTTGTGCCTGCCCAACGGCATACGCAAGCCCTCCCTTTCCATACCCTGGAGGCAGATCCATCTGGGGCTGGATCTGCGCGGTGGTTCCTACCTGCTCATGCAGGTGGACCTGCCAAGCCTGACGCATGACAGGCTGCAGACCCTTTCGGAAAACATGCGCGATGCCCTGCTCAAGGACCATCTGGGCTATCAGGACTTCCGGATCGACGCTGAACGCGCCGTGGTGTCCTACCTGCCGCGCACGCCGGACGAAACGCAGGCCGGGCTGAAGGCGCTTGAGGCCCTGCCCCGTCTCTCTGCGGGCGAATTCACCGTCGCCCGGCAGGATGATGGGCGTATTGCCCTGACCCTCTCCCCCGAATCCATCGCGGCCCATGCGCGCGAGGCTGTAACGCAGTCGATCGAAATCGTGCGCCGCCGTATTGACGGCACAGGGGCCATCGACCCCGAAATCACCCGACAGGGTGATGACCGTATCGTGGTGGAACTGCCCGGCATCAGCGATCCCGAGCGGATCAAGGCGCTGTTGGGCACCACGGCCAAAATGAGCTTCCGGCTGGTCGATTCCAACCCGCTGCACGCCACCTACCCGCCCACCGGCGTCAGCCTGCTACCCATGGCCAACCCGGCCGATGGCCCGGCCCTGCCTGTTTACGACCATGTGGACGTAGACGGCGCCGACCTGACAAACGCAGGCGCCACGCTTGACCCGAAAACCGGGGAGTGGGCTGTCAGCTTCACGTTTGATTCGGTCGGCACGCGCGCCTTCTCCAGCGTGACGCAGACCAATGTTGGCCAGCGCTTCGCCATCGTGCTGGATAACAAGATCATCGAAGCGCCGGTCATCCGCACCCCCATCACCGGGGGCGAAGGCCAGATTACCGGCGGCTTTACCGCCCAGAAGGCAACCGACCTCGCGCTCATGCTCCGAGCGGGCGCACTCCCTGCCCCGCTGGCCGTGGTGGAACAGCGCAGCATTGGCCCCTCCCTCGGCGCGGATTCCATCCGGGCAGGCATGATCAGCCTGGGTGTGGGCTTTGCCCTGGTGGTGGCGTTCATGGTGCTGTTCTATGGCCGATTCGGCTGGTACGCGGATCTCGCGCTACTGGCCAATCTGGTGCTGATGGCGGCTATCCTTTCCCTGTTTGAAGCCACGCTGACCCTGCCGGGCATGGCCGGTATGCTGCTGACCCTCGGTATGGCGGTGGACGCCAATATTCTCATCAACGAGCGTATCCGTGAGGAAGTGGCCCGTGGGCGCACGCCGCTGGCGGCCATGCAGGCGGGGTTCGAGCGCGCCACCTCCACTATTGTGGACAGTAACGCCACCGCCCTTCTGGCTCATGTCATGCTGTTCGTGTTCGGCACCGGCCCGGTGCGCGGCTTCGCGCTCACCATCACCATCGGTATCGTGACAACCCTGTTCACGACCCTCCTGCTCTCCCGTATGCTCATGGCCCGCTGGTACGCGCTCACCCGCCCCGCCAGCCTGCCGGTCTGAAACGAGGCGCATATGCTTGGACGTCCTCTTCTGCGCTTTGTCCGCAAGGATACGCACATTAACTTCATGCGCGGCCGTTACATGGGCCTGCTGGTTTCAGCCGTGCTGTCGGTGACCTCCCTTATCCTGTTTATCCACCCCGGGCTGACACTGGGGCTGGATTTCAAGGGCGGCATTGTGGTGGAAGCCAAAACCCCCACCCCGGCCGATTTTGGCACCCTGCGTGCAGCGCTGGCGGCACATGGCCTGCCACATGCGTCCATCCAGTCCTTCGGCGCGCCGGATGATGTCCTGATCCGGCTGGATGCGGGCAACAACAAGGAAACGCAGTCCGTGGTGGACACCGTGCGCCATACCGTGGCGGACGCCCTGCCGGGCACCACCATCCTGCGGGCCGATGCCGTGGGGGCTTCGGTTTCAGCCGAGCTGTTCCGCAATGGCATGTTGGCGCTGGGCATCAGTCTGGCGATGATTCTGGCTTATATCTGGGTGCGGTTCGAATGGGAGTTCGCACTGAGCGCCGTGGTGACACTCATCCTTGACCTGACAAAAACCGTTGGTTTTCTGGTTCTGACCGGGTTCGAGTTCGATCTGGTCATGGTGGCCGCCATCCTGACCATTCTGGGCTATTCCACCAACGACAAGGTGGTGGTGTATGACCGCGTGCGTGAAAACCTGCGCAAATACCGCACCATGCCGCTGATGGAACTCATCAACCTCTCCATCAACGAAACGCTCAACCGTACGCTGGGCACGTCTTCAACCGTGTTTCTGGCCGCGCTGCCTCTGGCCCTGTGGGGTGGGGCCACGCTGTCCGGTTTTGCGTGGACCATGCTGTTCGGCATTGTGGTCGGCACGTCCTCCTCCATCTTCATTGCAGCACCGCTGCTGCTCTTCATGGGGGAAGGCCGCCTCAAGCGCGGCGCCAAAACAAAAACAGGGGCGGCCACAGCCTCCTGAAAGAAAAAGGCCCTGTCCGGGTGGTGGGAACTTTCCCAACCCGACAGGGCTTCTCACACAGAGCCCGCAGGCTCCGGCACCGCTCCTTATAAATTAAGCCTTAATGCGTGATCCGCATGACCGGCACCTGCCCCGCAGGAGTTGAGGCCTGAACATTGTCAGCCGCCGCGGTTGGGGGCGGGCTGTTGATGAGGGCGATAAAGTCTTCAACCCTCTGCCCCGCATTATGCAGGTTTTCATTCGTCGGGCTGTCACGGAACTGCATGATGGCCGTCAGCGCATCCCGGTCGGACTGAAGAATACGCATATATTCCCCCACAGTGACCCGGTCTGACATCAGCCGCCCCCGCGCCATGCCGTTTGCGATGACATAGCTGTACAGGATGGTTCTGGGCGTCTGGCGCACAACCAGCCCGCCACCCTGCGACTGACAGCCCGCCAGCAGGCCAAGCAGGACAACAGCCCTCACGCCCCTGCCCATCAAACGGACAGAACGCTGCGCTGTCGGCATCGTGCGCAAAGCGGATGAAAAAAGGAATGCGGGACGTCTCATAGATGGCATTCTATTCCACATTCCACGCCCCCTGCACAGAGCGCGCGTATTCAGGCCACAGGGCCGGAAGGCGGCGCTGTGCGGCCCTTGGCGGCCAGTTCATCACGGATCTGCTCAAGCAATTCTTCCGTACGCGTGGGGGCGGCCACCGCTGCGGGCTGCTCCTCTTCACGGACATGCAGGCGGCTCAGAACTTTCACCACCCAGAAAATCACCAGGGCGACAATAACAAACTGGATCACCGCATTCAGGAACAGGCCGATATTGATGGTAACGGCGCCCGCTTTCTGGGCGTCGGCCAGCGTCGCCAGATGCGGCCCCTTGAGGGTGATGAACAGGTTGGAAAAGTCGATCCCCCCGATCAGCAACCCCAGAAACGGGTTAAAAATATCCTTGACCAGACTGTTGACGATGGAGGTGAACGCCGCCCCCACAATGACACCAACCGCCAAGTCCACCACGTTGCCGCGCATGATGAAAGCGCGGAATTCTGCCACCCAGCCAGGAGTACGAACGGGGAAGCCCTGCTTGGCCATGTCTGCATTCCTCTTTGTTATCTGAAACATAGGCTCCAAGTATGACGCCAGTTGCCGATCCGTTACAGGTTTGGAACGCAGGCCACGGTAAAAAAGCGCCCGCCAGCGCTGTCATTCAGCACGGATGAGACAGAAAACACACACAGGAAATGAAGTATTGATCCCGCTCCCATGGATCGCTATATGCTGCCGACAAAAGCCCGGTCGGCATCGGGCCATCCTGTGACAGAGAAAGATTGACAGCCATGAAGCCCGGCATTCACCCCGACTATCACGAAATCACCGTTGTCATGACCGACGGCACCGAATACACGACGCGCTCCTGCTTCGGTAAACCCGGCGACACACTGCGTCTGGACGTGGACACCAAGTCCCACCCCGCGTGGACCGGCGTGCAGCGTATGCTTGACACGGGGGGCCAGGTGGCCAAGTTCAACAAGCGCTTTGCTGGTATCGGCACGCGCACGAAGGGCTGATTCTGCCCCGGCCGGTTTACCTCTGGCCCGGCTGGCTGAGGCAAGTCGCTTCAGCGTGAACAAATGTGAACCCCATCCCCTTGAAAAGGGGGGTGGGGTTTTCCACGTTCAGGGATAGCGGATGCCCGCTGAGCGGGGTTCGCTGCACAGACTGTCGGGCAGGGCCGCCGTAACGGGGCCTGAGCCAGCACGACAGAACCTTGCCAACAGAGAAGGTTCCCTGATCATGACATACGATTTCGCACCCCTTTTTCGCACCGCTATCGGCTTTGACCGTCTGGCGCAGGTGATGGATAGCGCTGCCCGCGCCAGCGGCACGCCAAGCTACCCGCCTTACGATATCGCCAAGACTGGCAGCGACAGCTACGCACTGACCATGGCGGTGGCGGGTTTTGGCCCCGAAGATATTGAACTGATCGTACAGGATGGCACGCTGGTTATATCCGGTCGTGTCGGTGCCCCCACGGCAGAGGGCGAAGTCCTGCACCGGGGCATCGCCCGCCGGGCGTTCGAGCGCCGCTTCGCATTGGCCGACCATGTAGAAGTGACAGGAGCCGACATGCAGAACGGGCTTCTGCGGATCACGGTACGCCAGATCGTGCCTGAAGCGCTCAAGCCGCGCCGCATTCCGGTGCGCAGTGTCGAAACCGGAGCTGTGCCACTTCACGACAGTCCGGCGGAAAGAGAGCAGATCGGCCCAGCGCAAGAAGCGGGCCCCGTAGCCAACGCCGCCTGAACAGCGCTCGGGAAAACGGCCCGGAGTGAAGCCGCATGGCTCGCGGCTTCTCCCGGTGGCCTTCCAGATCACCCTTTCAGGCAGAAAAAGGGGAAAACGCCGCGTTTCCCCTTTACTGTTGTGCATTTGCGGCTTGACCTGCGCGGGTTGCTCCCGCCATATCGTGCCCAATATGCGCGTCGGCAGGCACGCAGGGTTTGGGAAGCCACGACTCTTCCAGGCCGTCAACTTACGGGTGCCTGCGTAACGCGGCCCGAATGACAGGATGGAAGCCATGACCACCTTACCGCTCATGCCCAAGGCGACCGCCGTGTGGCTGATTGAAAAAACCGCTCTCAGCTTCGAGCAAATCGCCGCATTCTGCGGGATGCACCCGCTGGAAGTACAGGCCATCGCGGATGGTGAGGTTGCGCAGGGTATTGTCGGGTACGACCCGATTGCCAACCACCAGCTTACCGCCGAAGAAATCCGCCGCTGTGAGGGGTCCTCAACCGCGCGGCTGAAGATTCTTGCGGGCAACAACCCGGTGCGTCGCCGCTCCAAGGGCGCGCGTTATACGCCTATCGCCAAACGCCACGACCGGCCGGATGGGATTGCCTTCCTGCTGCGTAACTATCCGCAGCTCAATGATGTGCAGATTGTCAAACTGCTGGGCACCACCAAGGACACCATTGCCAAGGTACGCGACAAGCAGCACTGGAACACACCCAACATCAAGCCGCGTGACCCGGTAACGGTCGGCCTGTGCAGCCAGACAGACCTGAACGCCGCCATTTCCGAAGCCAATACCCGGCTTGAGCGGGAAGGAGCGGAGATCCCCGCCCCCGCCCTTGAAGCTGGCGATTTCGATTTTTCAGAAGAATAACACCACCGCCCCCGGCGCCTATGCGCCGGGGTTCTGTCAGGTCGCGAGTTTTTCGATTTCTTCCTTGAGTCGCAACTTCTGCAACTTCAGGCACATGAGCACACGCTCATCCGGTCTGGGCCTTCCGCCCTCCAGAACAATTTTCTGATCAACGTGGAAATGGCGGGTCTTGAGACTTTCGATCCTTGCAAGGCGCGTCATGGCGGCCTCCATCCAGTTGTAGACCCCACCACGGTAACGTACTGCCGCCCGTAAATTTCATGCTAATTTCATTATTCACGACATGATGCCATGCGCTGGGCTCATGCAACTTTTTTACACCTATGGGCTGGCCTGATACGCCGGGTTGGTCAACACTGCTGGAAATACGTGCGCGGGCGATGCCCCGATGCTACGCAGGTTCCTACCTTGGTGTAAGGAGAGTAACAGAATGCTGCATGATCGTGATTCATTGCTTGGCCAGCTTCATGAACTCCGCAGCGAACACCGCGACCTCGATACCGTCATCAACCGCGTGACAGCCGAAACGGCCTTTATCGACCAGCTTTATCTCCAGCGCCTCAAAAAACGGAAGCTTCAGCTCAAGGATCTCATCACAAGGCTTGAAAGCAGGCTGATCCCGGACAATATTGCCTGACCTTTTCAATCGGCCCTAGTCTGCCTTTTTGCCCCCTCCTTGCCAACCGGCCTGAACGCGTGGTGCGCGTCCGGCCAGACCAAGTGGATAGACCGCCCCCGTGAGTATGCAAGACCAGTTCCCACCCGACGACCCGTACGATAATGAGACGGATACCTGTTCCGCATCCGAACAGACCTACACCGCCATGGTGGACGGTGAGCGCGTGCGTGTCGGCATTATCATGGGCAGCCAGTCCGACTGGGAGACCATGCGCCACGCGGATGCAATCCTGAGCGAACTGGCTATCGCGCATGAGGTGAACATCATTTCGGCGCATCGCACGCCCGACAGACTGGCTGACTATGCACGCACGGCCGCCGACCGGGGCCTGCATGTCATTATTGCCGGCGCGGGCGGTGCTGCGCACCTGCCTGGCATGTGCGCTGCCTGGACCCGCCTGCCCGTGTTGGGCGTGCCGGTGGAATCCCGAGCACTCAAAGGCATGGACAGCCTCCTCTCCATCGTGCAGATGCCCGGCGGCGTGCCGGTGGGCACATTGGCCATTGGTGCTGCGGGCGCCAAGAACGCGGGCCTGCTGGCCGCCTCCATTCTGGCCGTGCAGGATGCCGCTCTCGCCGCCCGGCTGGAAGCCTGGCGGGCTCTACAGACCGCTTCCGTTCCCAACACCCCCATGACCGAACTGCCATGAACGACACCACCGCCCTTCAACCCAACGCGGTCATTGGTATTGTCGGCGGGGGGCAGCTTGGCCGCATGTCGGCCATGGCCGCCGCCCGGCTTGGTTACCGCACGCATATCCTGACACAGGACGCCAGCGGTCCCGCCGCTCAGGTGTCCGACGCCATAACCCTTGGCGCCTATGATGACCCCGAAGCGCTGGAAGCCTTTGCCCGCGCGGTGGATGTTGTCACGTTCGAGTTCGAGAATATCAGCGCCGATGCGCTGGATCATCTCTCCCGCCACTGCCCGGTGCGCCCTTCGGGGCATATCCTGCGGATCAGTCAGGACCGGCTGGCAGAAAAAACCTTCCTGTCTGAAGCGGGTATTCCCCTTGCGCCGTGGCACGCCGTGCAAGAACGGGCAGACCTGCACGCGGCGGCGGAACGGCTCGGCCTGCCGCTCATTCTCAAGACCACCCGCAACGGTTACGACGGCAAGGGCCAGATACGCGTACATGACGCGGCAGAACTGGACAATGCGTTCGACTCTCTGGCTCCGCACCCGCTGGTGGCCGAAGGGATGGTGGTTTTCGCCTGCGAACTCAGCGTCATGGTCGCGCGCGGCACAGACGGCACCGTGCGCTGTTTCGATACCGTGCAGAACCACCACTGGCAGGGCATTCTTGACCTGACGCTGGCTCCAGCACCGGTCATGGACGCCATTGCGCAGGACGCGCGCACTCTGGCGACCAGAATCGCGCAGGCGCTCGACCTTGTCGGGATTATGGGCGTGGAGATGTTTCTCTCCCGCACCGGCACGCTGATGGTCAATGAAATCGCCCCTCGCCCGCATAATTCCGGGCACTGGACAATGGACGCCTGCCCGCAGGACCAGTTTGACCTGCATATCCGCGCCGTAGCGGGGCTCCCCCTGCCCCCGGCGGTACGCCACTCCGACGCGGTGATGAAGAACCTCGTCGGGCCGGAAGACATGGCGCTCTGGCCCGATATCGTAGCGACACCGGGCCATATTCCCCACCTGTACGGTAAGGCGCAGGCCCTGCCAGGGCGCAAGATGGGGCATGTAAACCTGCTCTTCCCCTTTGGGGCGCTGCCCGGCGATTTCGGAATCCGCGCCGCTCTTGGCCCTCTGGCCACACGCTGCGCGGCACCGGATCTGGCCGAACAGGAAAGCTGAACGCTACAGCAGGCCCTCCGCCTTCAGGCTGAATATCCGCCCACCGCCAACAATCACATGATCAAGCACGATCATGTCGAATACGGCGGCGGCGGCGATGACGCGCTCGGTCATGATGATGTCGGAATCGGATGGTGCCGGGTTGCCACTGGGGTGGTTGTGCACAAGAATAAGCCCCGCCGCCTCCAGTTCCAGCCCGTGCCGCACGACCTCACGCGGGTAGACCGGGGCGTGATCCACGGTGCCCTGCCCCATCAGAACGTCTTTCAGCAGATACTGCTCCTTGTCCACGTAGAGCACCCGAATCTGCTCCACGCGTTCATGCGCCATAACGGTATGCAGGTAAGCATGAAGCTGCGGCCCGCTTGCCAATAGGCGCTGGCTGCGCAAAGCGGCCTCCTGCATCCTCCGGCGTGCTTCATGCACGACCAGCAACATGACCCTGAGCGCGTCGGGCCACGGCTTCCACGCGTCATCCGCCCGGCCTGCCGCCGCAAACACGCCTGCCAGCGTGCCATGCTCCGCCAGCAGCCGCCGGGCCACACCATCCGGGCCTGACAGTCGCGGCACCGCAAGGCCAACAAGGCGGGCCAGCATGGCGGCATCATCCGTGCCCTGCACCTCAAGCAGTTCACTGGCTGGAAAAAACCCGACTTCCTGTGCCCCTTCCTGTCCGAAGCGGAAGAAGGAAGCATCCTCCATCTCGCCTGACGGGGTGCCCTGCAAAGGATCGGTGGGCCTGCGCCGCGTCACGACTCTTCTCCATCGTAGCTGAAGCTCAGCCACTGCGCGCGCCCCACAGCCAGATGCCCATGCGCGCTGATGGCCAGCCGGGGAGCCGCCTTTCCTATGGCAACCGCCAGGGCTCTGGCTTGCGCCAGCGCCTGATCCAGCTGTGCATCATCCTGCACGAGATGCACCGTTATGACCGCGCAGGCATGGTGCGCCACGGCGCGGCGCATGAGTTGCGTGGCAGCCTCCGCTTCGTCGTCCAATGGCTGGCCCGGCAGAGCTTCATCGACCAGCAGAGTATTATGGCTGTCCAGAAACAGCGCCCGCACCTGTCCCTGTGGGCTGAGCATCAGACGAGACGACGCATACAGGAAAATACTGTTCCAGCTATCGAGCGTCAGGCGCTCCGGCCCTGCCTCTCGCGGGGGGCTCGCGGCTAGCTGGGCGACACAGCCGAACAGGCCAGCACTCCGCTCGGGCGCGCCGGCGGCCCGCAACGCGGCTGGCTGCGCCGTGAGAACATCGGACAGAGAACCAAACTGATTGATGAGCGCCTTGGCCAGCGGCTTCGTATCCCGCCTGGGCACTCCTGAAAACAGCAGCATTTCAATGAGTTCGTAGTCAGCCAGCCCGGCTGCACCATGCCGCAGCACGCGTTCGCGCATACGCTGCCTGTGCCCCTGCGGGCCGGTGCTGCCAAATACGGCCCCACCGCCCTGCCCCGTATGCCCGCCACCCCGCCGTCTTTCAGCCTGTTCATCCGGCGGCCCGTTATCCATGATTCTGCTCCGATTGGCCTAATGCGCGACATCATTATATAAGGGGCTGGTGACAACATCCGAACCCCCTTCCGCACCGCTTTCTGCGTCTCCCACGCAGGGCGAGACCTATCTCGCACGGCTCAACCCCGAGCAGCGCTCGGCCATTGAAACGACAGATGGCCCCCTGCTGGTGCTGGCGGGCGCGGGTACGGGTAAAACCCGCGTCCTGACCACCCGTTTCGCACATATCCTGCTGACGGGGCGTGCGAAGCCGTGGCAGATTCTGGCCGTAACCTTTACCAACAAGGCCGCGCGGGAAATGCGCGAGCGCGTGAGCACGCTGCTGGGCAACCCGGCGGAAGGGCTGTGGCTCGGCACGTTCCATGCCTTATGCGCACGCATGTTGCGCCGCCACGCGGAAACCATTGGTCTGACGTCCAGCTTCACCATTCTGGATACGGACGACCAGTTACGCCTGCTCAAGCAGGTGATGGAACCATGGCGGCTCGATACCAAACGCTGGCCCGCACCGGGGCTGCTGGGCGTAATCCAGCGCTGGAAAGACCGGGGCCTGACACCGGCCCGCGTAACACCGGCGGAAGATACGGATTTTGCCAATGGCCACGCCCGCGCCATTTACGACGCCTACCAGCAGCGGCTGAAACAGCTCAACGCCTGCGACTTTGGCGATCTCATGCTGCATGTCACGGAAATCCTGCGCACTCATCCCGATATTCTGGCCCAGTACCACCGCCTGTTCCGGTACATTCTGGTAGACGAATATCAGGACACCAATACCGTCCAGTATCTATGGCTGCGCCTGCTCGCCAAACAGCCCGACGGCTCAGCCAATATCTGCTGCGTGGGCGACGATGACCAGTCGATCTACTCCTGGCGTGGCGCCGAGGTCGAAAACATCCTGCGCTTTGAAAAGGATTTCCCCGGCGCGCAGGTTGTCAGGCTGGAGCGCAACTACCGTTCCACCCGGCATATTCTGGGCGCGGCGGCCGGGCTGATTGCCCATAACGGCGAACGCCTGGGCAAGACCCTGCGCTCCGGACGGGAAGATTCCGAGGGCGAGAAGGTTCGTGTCGTCGGCGTATGGGATTCCGATGCCGAAGCCCGGAGCGTGTGTGAACGCGCCGAATCCCTGCGGAGGCAAGGCCACTCGCTGGCGGAAATGGCGATTCTGGTGCGTGCAGGTTTCCAGACCCGCGCCTTTGAAGAACGTCTGGTGCAAACCGGCCTGCCCTACCGCATTGTCGGCGGCATCCGGTTTTATGAACGGGCCGAAATCCGCGATACGCTGGCTTATCTGCGCGTGCTCAACCAGCCTGCGGACGATCTCGCCTTTGAACGAATCGTCAACACACCCAAGCGCGGCGTAGGCCCGGCAGCCCTGCAGAAACTCCACGCCAGCGCACGCGGCCAGAACCAGCCGCTGACCGCCGCCGCCCGCACCCTGACTGAAAACGGCACGCTCAAAGGCAAGCTCGGAGAGCAGATCAGCACCCTGCTGAACACGCTGGACACCACGCGCGACATCCTCGCGCGGGATGGCCATGTTGTCGCCACCGAATACCTGCTGGAAGAAAGCGGCTATCTGGACATGTGGCGGCAGGACCGTTCGCCCGAAGCGCCGGGACGTCTGGAAAACCTTAAGGAACTGGTGCGCGCGCTGGCGGACTTCCCGACGCTGGGCGAATTTCTCGAGCATGTCGCCCTTGTCATGGAACAGGATGAAAACGCACAGGAAGCGCGCCTGTCCATCATGACCCTGCACGGGGCCAAGGGGCTGGAATTCGATATCGTGTTCCTGCCGGGTTGGGAGGAAGGCGTGTTCCCCTCGCAGCGCACCTTGGATGAAGGCGGGCTGAAAGGGCTGGAGGAGGAACGCCGCCTCGCCTATGTGGGCATTACGCGCGCGCGCAAACTGGCCCTGATCTACCATGCGGGCAGCCGCCGGATTTACGCGAACTGGCAGCCTTCCATGCCCAGCCGCTTTCTGGACGAACTGCCCGAAGAGCACATCACCCGCAAGAACGAGGGCGGCACCCGCCAACCCGGCCTGCGCACGACTGAATCCCTTTTTGCAGCGGGGCCTCTCAACGCCACGCCCGGCCTGTCTTCATCCCGCAGGCCAAGCACACCAAGGCCCGCCGCCACCGCACCCGCCTTTGCGCTGGGCCAGCAGGTACGCCACCCCCGCTTTGGGGAAGGCACCGTCATTGCCGTTGACCGCCACCATGTCGAGGTGGCGTTCGAAGCGGCTGGCACCAAACGACTTCTTTCCTCCTTTATTGAGAAACTGTAATGGCCTCCACCACCCGCCGCCACGCCACCAGCCTGGAAACGATTGCCGTCACCGTACCTGAAGCCGCCGTGCCGTTTTTTGAAAACGCCATTGGTAGCGTCTGCACCACGGTCGGCATTTTCGAGGCTAACCCGGAAGGTACGCTCTGGCGGGTTGAAGGCGTGCGCGACCATGGCCACCGCGAGGATGAACTGGCCACCGCACTGATGCTGGCGCAACTTGCAAGCGGCGAAAACCCGGAGCTTGAGCGCAGCCCCACCGAGGCGGAAGGCTGGCTGGCCCGTACCTACGAAGCCTTTCCCGAGCAGGAAGTAGGCCGCCGCTTTGTCATTCGCGGCACCCATCTGCCCGAACAGGCCGACAGCACACGCATTGCCCTGACACTCGATGCGGGCGTGGCCTTCGGCTCGGGCGAGCATGGCTCCACCCGCGGCTGCCTGCGTGCGCTGGAGCGGATCGCCCATCGCGCACCCCGGCACATTCTCGATCTGGGGTGTGGCACCGGCATTCTGGCCATGGCGGCGGCGGCCCTGCTGCACAAGCCGGTTCTGGCGGTAGATATCGAGCCGTGGTCGGTACGGGTGTCAGCCCACAATGCCCAGCGCAACCAGCTTGGCCGCCTGCTTACCTGCCGTCTGGGCAATGGCTGGAACACGCCCGCCATCCGCCGCGCCGCCCCGTATGATCTGGTGTTTGCCAATATTCTGGCGCGTCCGCTGTGCCTGATGGCCAAAGACCTCGCCCGCAACCTGCGCCCCGGCGGCACCGTCATTCTGGCAGGTCTATTGCGCACCCAGATCCGCATGGTGCTGTCTGCCCACAGGCGGCAGGGGCTGGTGCTTGAACACGTGCTGACCGAAGGCGACTGGGCCACGCTTGTAATACGCAAACCCAACCGCCCGACAGCGCACGGCAAAGGACAATAACCATGTCCCCTGCCCATCCTTTCCCCCACCGCCTTGCCGCCCTGCGTGCACTGCTGAAAGAACACGGACTGGATGGGCTGCTTGTCCCCCATAGCGATGAATATCTGGGAGAATACACCCCAGCCTGCGCCGAGCGTCTGGCCTGGCTGACGGGCTTTACCGGCAGCGCCGGCAGCGCCGTGGTGCTGGCAACAAAAGCCGCTGTTTTTTCCGATGGCCGCTATACCACCCAGATGGCGCAGGAGGTGGATGCCTCCTGCTGGGCGTGCCTGCACAGCCTGAACACACCACCCGCCACATGGCTGGCTACCGCAGCCGCGCCGGGCAGCCGGATCGGCTATGACCCTCGGGTGATGAGCCAGTCAGCTCTGGCCCCTTTCCTGTCCCTGCCAGGCATCATGTTGGTGCCCACGCCGCAGAACCTGATCGACAGTCTGTGGACCGACCGCCCCTCCCTGCCTGCGGCGCCCGCCTTTATCCACCCGCTGGAGTATGCGGGCGAAGCATCGGCCAACAAACGCGCGGGCATTGCGGCCGAACTCAGCCGCATGGGACAGGATGCCGCCGTCCTGAGCGACAGCGCCTCCATTGCGTGGCTGCTCAACATCCGGGGGGCGGATATTCCCTGCACACCGGTAGTGCTCGCTTTTGCCGTGATCCATGCTGACGCTACGGTTGATCTGTTCGTGTCTGAAGCCAAAATTCCGCCAGACGTGCGGTCGTGGCTGGGCCCGGACATCCGCCTGCATGACCCAGAAAACCTCCACGCCGTTCTGAACACCCTGGCGGGAGCCCACGTCGGCGTGGACCCGGCCACCAATGCGGTGTGGTTCACGCAGGTTCTGGAAACTGCCGGGGCAACCGTCTGCCCGACGCCAGACCCCTGCCTGCTGCCCAAGGCCTGCAAAAACACAACCGAACAGGCGGGTATGCGCGCGGCCCATCTACGCGACGGCGTGGCTGTATGCCGCTTCCTGCACTGGCTGGAAACGCAGGGACAGGGCTGCACGGAGCTTGAGGCCGCCGACAGGCTTGAAGCGTTCCGGGCTGAGCAGAGCTTATACAGAGGGCCCTCGTTCCCCACCATTTCCGGCTCAGGCCCCAATGGCGCCATTATCCACTACCGGGTAACGCCGCAAAGCGACCGCAGGCTTGGCAGAAACGAAGTCTATCTATGCGACAGCGGCGGCCAGTATCCCGATGGCACCACCGATATCACCCGCACGGTCTGGACCGGGCCGGATGCGCCGCCCGACGCTTTGCGTACTACCTTTACCCGCGTGCTCAAAGGCAACCTGGCACTGGGCCATGCGCGCTTTCCCGCAGGCACCACCGGCCCGGCGCTGGATGCGCTGGCCCGTTATGCCCTGTGGCAGGATGGGCTGGAATACGACCACGGCACCGGCCATGGAGTCGGTTCTTTCCTGTCCGTACATGAAGGCCCCGCGCGCATTGCCAAGGCCCCTTCTGCCATCGCGCTGGCAGACGGTATGGTGCTGTCGAACGAGCCGGGTTTTTACCAGCCCGGAGCCTATGGAATCCGGCTGGAAACGCTGGTACTGGTACGCCCGGCACGGCAGGCCCAGACCGGGCGCGCCTTCCTGGAATTTGAAACACTGACACTGGCGCCATTCGACAGGCGCCTGATCGACCCCGCCCTGCTGGGCCCGGAAGATACGTCACGACTGAATGCCTATCATGCGCAAATCCTGCAGCAGATCGCACCATTTCTGCCGCAGGACGCGCAAAACTGGCTGGAAAACGCCTGTGCGCCTCTCAACATGCCGTGAGAGACGGAACCCTGCGCGAATTGTCACGCAAATGGGAATCGCCTGACCGGAGAAAGAGGCGCAGAACAGGCACCGAAGTTAAAGGGAGCTTCTCAGAATGACAGCAGACAGCAAGACCATCCCCGCCACTCTTATCGCTGGCGATGGCATTGGCCCTGAAATTGTTGAATCGGTAATCGAGATTCTGGATGCGGTTGACGCCCCATTCGCTTGGGATCGCCAACTGGCTGGCATGGCTGGCGTTGACGCCGTAAACGACCCTCTGCCCAAGCAGACGATCGAAAGCATCCGCCGCACCGGCCTCGCCCTGAAAGGCCCGCTGACCACGCCAGTTGGGGGGGGCTTCAAGTCCATTAACGTGACGCTGCGTCAGGAATTCGGCCTGTTCGCCAACGTGCGCCCCACCAAGACCATCGTGCCCGGTGGCAAGTTCGAAGATATCGATCTTGTGATCTTCCGCGAGAACCTTGAAGGCTACTACGCGGCGATGGAGCATTACATTCCGGTGGGTGAAGACCCCAAGGGCATTGCCCTCAGCTCGGGCTTTACCTCCCGTGCGGAATGCCGCCGCATTGTCAAATACGCCTTTGAATACGCCGTTCAGAACAACCGTAAGACGGTTACGATCGTGCACAAGGCGAACATCCTCAAGCTGCTGACCGGGCTGTTCCTGGAAGAAGGCCGCAAGGTAGCCGAGGAATACAAGGGCCGCGTCGAATTCAACGAACGGATTGTCGATGCCTGCGCCATGCAGCTCGTGATCAACCCGTGGCAATTCGATGTGATCGTCACGACCAACCTGTTCGGCGATATCCTGTCTGACCTTACGGCCGGTCTGGTCGGCGGTCTGGGCATGGCCCCCGGTGCGAATATCGGTGAAAAGGCTGCTGTCTTTGAAGCCGTGCATGGCTCCGCCCCCGATATCGCAGGCAAGGGCATTGCCAACCCGCTGGCTCTGCTGCTGGCCGCTGTCATGATGCTGCGTCATGTGGGCCGCAACGATCTGGCCGACCGCATTGACAGTGCCATTGCCAAGGTCATCACCTCGGGTGCCGTGCGCACGCGCGATCTGGGCGGCACGGCCAGCACCAAGGATCTGACGGCTGCCCTCAAGCAGGCGCTGGTCTGATACCAGAAGTATTTTCCCGCTCTGGCAACAGGGCGGGAAACAAAAAAGGGAGCCTTACGGCTCCCTTTTTTATGCCTGGGAGGTAGTGGGCCTCAGCCCACCCCCACACCGATCTGTTTGATGTCATGAAAGCGGATATCGGGGTTCTGCTCTTCCGTACGTCGCATCATGAAGGAAGACGTAGCAAGAAAAACCGGATCATCATCCAGATCATCCGCCATGGCTGCCCGGTTTGTCCCGGCAAATGCCTCGATCTTGTCACGCGGGCCGGTAATCCAGCGCGCGAGTGAATAGGGCGTTGAGTCAAAGCCAATGGCAACGCCGTATTCCGCCTTCAGCCGGGCCTGCAACACATCAAGCTGCAGCGTGCCCACCACCCCCACAATCGGCGGTGCGCCATCCTGTGGTCGGAAAAGCTGCACAACACCCTCTTCTGCAAGCTGCACCAGCGCCTGCTTGAGCTTCTTGGCCTTCATGGCGTCATCAAGCCGCACGCGGCGCAGGATTTCAGGCGCAAAATGCGGCACGCCGGTAAACTGGATGTCCTCCCCCTCGGTCAGCGTATCACCAATACGCAATGTACCGTGGTTGGGAATACCCACGACATCCCCCGCGAAGGCTTCGTCCGCCAGATGCCGGTCCTGTGCGAAGAAGAACTGCGGCGTGTGCACCGCAAAACTTTTGCCCGTACGGGTGTGCTTGAGCTTCATGCCGCGTGTCAGGCGCCCCGAGCAGACCCGCGCAAACGCAATGCGGTCGCGGTGATTGGGATCCATGTTTGCCTGAATTTTGAACACAAGCGCCGTCATACTGGGTTCATCCGCCGTCACGGTACGGCTTTCGGCCGCCTGCGCACGGGGCGACGGGCCAAAAGCCACCAGCGCGTCGAGCAGGTCTGTCACCCCGATTTCCTTGATCGCACTCCCGAAGAACACGGGGGTCAGATGGCCCGCATCAAAGGATTCCCGGTCAAAAGCCGGCAGTGCTGCACGGGCCAGTTCCAGTTCCTCACGCAGTTGGATCAGGCGCGGATCATCCTGCGGCAGCGGGGTGGTCGTGTGCAGGGTATTGTTCAGCAGGTCGTAGGTACCCGCGAAATGCGCCGCGCGGCCAACCGGCCATGTCGCGGGTGAGGTATCAAGCGCCAGTGACGAGGCGATTTCATCCAGCAGCGCGAAAGGGTCCTGCGCCTCACGGTCCATCTTGTTGATGAATGTGACAATCGGAATATCGCGCAGGCGGCAGATCTCGAACAGCTTGCGTGTCCGGTCCTCGATCCCCTTGGCGGCGTCAATCACCATAACCGCCGAATCAACAGCGGTCAGGGTGCGGTATGTATCTTCCGAGAAGTCTTCATGTCCGGGCGTGTCGAGCAGGTTGAACACGCAGCCGCCGTAGTCGAACGTCATGACAGAACTGACAACCGAAATACCACGATCCCGCTCGATGGCCATCCAGTCCGACCGCGTACGGCGCCGCTCGCCCTTGGCGCGCACATTGCCCGCAAGCTGAATGGCCCCACCCGCGCGCAGGATACGTTCGGTCAGCGTCGTTTTACCGGCGTCCGGGTGAGAAATGATGGCAAAGGTGCGGCGACGGGCAATTTCACTGCCCAGTTCGGCCATGGCGGGATCAGACATGTGAGAACCAGTTCCAAGACGGTGCGGGCCGCAGGGGCTGACACCGGTAAAAACGGCAAACGCCGGGTGGAGAGCAGGCCCTCCACCCGGCGCAGCACAAATCGAACCTGTACGCCCGGATTAACGGGAGTAGAATTCGACCACCAGATTGGGTTCCATCTGCACCGGGTACGGCACATCGGAAAGCTGCGGGCCACGCAGGAACGTGCCCTTCATCTGGCGATGATCAACTTCCATGTATTCCGGCACATCGCGCTCGGCGGACTGCGAAGCGTCCAGAACGATCGCGAGCTGCTTGGACTTTTCGCGCACTTCGATCACGTCACCATCCTGCACGAGGTAGGAGGGGATGTTCATCTTGCGGCCGTTGACCGTCACGTGGCCATGGCTGACGAACTGACGCGCGGCAAACGGCGTGATCGCGAACTTCATGCGGTAGATCACCGCATCCAGACGACGTTCCAGCAGGTTGATCAGGTTTTCAGACGTATCGCCCTTACGACGCACGGCTTCCTGATAGTAGCGACGGAACTGCTTTTCCGTGATGTTGCCGTAGTAGCCCTTGAGCTTCTGCTTGGCCATCAGCTGCACGGAGAAGTCGGAAGGCTTGCCCTTGCGGCGCTGGCCATGCTGGCCGGGGCCGTATTCACGACGGTTAACCGGGGACTTCGCACGGCCCCACAGGTTAACGCCAAGGCGGCGATTGATTTTGTACTTGCTCTCGAGGCGCTTGCTCATAGTGCGCTCTTACTCTCAACAGGCGGGTGGCAGGCCCTGCGGCTGCCTGTCCCGTCGTTACACCGGTAGTCTCCGTCCACCACGGACTGGAGCGGGCGCGAAACGCATTACCAGCCGCACTGTGCTGGCCGTTCCGTCCTCATTCCCGGCAATGGTCGCAGCCTTTACGAAAACTACCGCTTCCTGTCAAGAAACAGAGACCCAGATACGCGTGCATCCCGGCAGAGGGATGTGTATTTTTCTCTTTCTACTTCCCCTTTTGTCATATTATGCCAAAGAAGAATGGTCGGACATAGCATTCTGCCGCCGCCATCCGGGCCGCAATCAGGCCCCTGACCGTATTCAAGGAAAACATTTCATGCCGCTTGCACGCAAATGGGGCCTATTCGTAGCCATAGGCACCCTGCTGATCGTTCTGGGCTTTGTCTCCTGCGTGGAGGTCGTTGCCGTAACGCTGGCCAGCACTATCTTCATTGGTGCCCTGCTCGTTTTCGCTGGAATCATGCAGGGTGCCCATGCGTTGGCCGTACGTGACTGGGGCAGCTTTCTTCTGGCTCTTCTGGTCGGTACGCTCTACGTCGTCGCCGGGGGTATCCTGATTGCCGAACCGGTTTCCGGCTCTACGGCGATAACCCTGTTTGCCTCTGCCTGCTTTATGGTCGTGGGCGTCACCCGCGCCATTATTGCCGTGCAGCACCGTGAACTGGCAGGCTGGGGCCTGATCCTGTTCAGCGGGATTATCAGCCTTGTGGTTGGGCTGGCCCTGTATCTGACGCTGCCGTGGTCTGGCCTGTGGCTGATCGGCACCTTCGTGGCAGTGGAACTCATCGTCAGCGGTGTAAGCTGGGTGCAGTTCGGACTGGCCCTGCGCGCCACGCAGCAGCCATGAAGCGCGCCTGACTTTATATATAACCTGACGCTCGGCAGCAGGCTCTTCAGGAGACCTCGCTGCCGGGTGTCGGCGCGTCCAGCAGAGGGGGTGTCGGGTTACCCTCTATGGCCAGCGCAGTAGGTCCCGCCGCCGCGTTTTCTGGCGGCGTGTCATTCTCGACGGGTTTACGGCGTGGCAGCAGGCTGAGCGGCCGCTCCCCGGTTTCGCGCTTACGCCGATTGGCCTGAATATTCTCCAGCACCACCGGATAGTCTTCCACCAGACGCCGGAAACGTGAGGCGCGGATCGCCATCAGATGGCCGAACTGCACAGCCCTGACGGTGCCTGCACAGCGCCAGCGCTTGAGCGCCTCCTGCGCGCCAATCAGATCACCCGCGCCATAGTGCATCTCTTCCCCCACAACGTGGGCCTCGGCCAGACCGGCACTGATGAAATAGACATATTTCACCTTCCGCCCCTTACGGCAGATCACTTCCTGCGGGGTTACAAAGCGCAGGGTGGTGGTGGTGGCCAGATCATGCAGTTCCGCGCCGGACAGCCCCTTGAAGATGGTGGCGTTCTTGATGCGCTCCTCGATCCCGCTGCGCAGGTCAAAACTCAGCCGCTTGTCCAGCCGGTGGCGCCTGCGCTCGACCTCCTTGATCAGTTCGCGGCTCAGTTCCTCACTGATAAGGGATTCCGACAGCAGGGCGTCGTATTCCTCGCCTTCCAGCCGCAGGACAATCTGGCGGAAAATGCGATTTTCCAGCGCTTCGGCATAGCCATGATAATGCAGGCGCATGGTGTCCAGCGCTTCATCCAACAGCTTGCGCTGGCGTGAGAGCACCTCGGCCACGATCTCGCCAATGCGGCTGCCCAGAGTGGGCTCAAGCCGCACGCGCATGAAACGGGTGAGAGAGATGGAGATGAAATGCGCCACCATGAGCATTTCAAACCGCTCAGCCATAGACAGCATCAGCGGCCGGTCGAGCCTGAGATAGTTATGGATGGCCTGCGCCATCCTGAAACGGAACGTCGGGCTGAGCCTGCGGCGGATGGCGCGCACATAGCCCAGACGCCCTTCCAGACGTGCGCCATCGACTGCGGCCTCGGCCGAGCGCAGCAGAATTTCCATCACCCGGCGCGAAAGCCCTTTCATGCGAAACAGGTCGAGCAGCAACGAGCGTTCCTGACTGGCGATGGTAATCAGCGCCAGATTGATGCGCTGTGTATCGGACAGGGCATTGTCGAACTCATTGACCGCCTGCTCATCCTCCGAACGACGGGCAACCTGCTCCAGCACCGGTCGGGTGGCATCGATGGAAAAACCGAGTTCTTCGCCCAGAGCTTTCGCCCGTCTCTGCACGTTGGCAAGCCCGATCCCCAGCACCTGATGCCGCATGGCCTCATCAATGGGAGAAAGCTGATCGAGCTTGAGAAACAGCACGAGCGAGCGCAGCGTGGTGCCATTGACCAACAGCGTGATCAGCACGAAACCTGTGGCGATAATCCCGATAAAATGGGCAATGGGCGTAGACACATGGTCGTTTTCCGTAACCGCCAGAGCCAGCGCCAGCGTAATGGCACCGCGCAGGCCACCCCAGACCATTGTTACCTTGAAGGGGGTCGGCACGGGTGGGGACAGGCGGCTCCAGGCCAGAAGCGGAAACATGCCGAACACCACGGCCGCACGCGCGACCATACCCGCCACGCTGGCAATAAGGATCAGTACCCAGTCCCAGCGGTTCATGCCCACCAGCAGATGCGGCACCAGCATGGATGCCAGCACGAACACCAGTGAGCCTGCCCAGAACACGAGCTGCTGCCAGAGCTGGTTGAGAAACAGCCATGTCTGTGGCCGGATGGTCGAAGGCCCATAAACCGAAACCGTCAGCCCGGCGGCGGCTGTCGCCACCACGCCAGAGACGGACAGAAACTCATCCGAAACGATATAGGCCACATAAGGCAGCGCCACTGTCAGCGTGACCTCGGCGGCGGAACTGCCAATAGCGGACATCATGGCCAGCGTCAGTCGCCCCAGCACCACGCCGACAATGAGCGCCCCCCCAAAGGAGATGAAGAATGAAATCACCGCATCACCGGGGTGGATAGCCTTATGCAGCGTCACCGAGGGCAGCAGGATGGAAAAGATCGAAATGGCCGCCGCATCGTTCAGCAGCGCCTCGCCCTCCACCAGTCGGGTCAGCCGCGTAGCCGCCCCGATATCGCGGAAAATACCTGCCACGGCCGAAGGGTCGGTAGTGGCCACGATTGAGCCGAGCAGCAGGCACACCACCAACGGCATCTGCGCGAACGGGTGCAGGGCAAAGCCGATCAGGGCGGTAGAAAGCACCACCGCCACCACGGCCAGCAGCAGAACCGTGGCCGTTTCATGTGCAAGGCGCCGCACGTCGATCGCCAGCGCGCCCTGAAAAACCAGTACGGGCAGGAAGATCAGCAGAAAGGCTTCGCTGTTGATGGGAAAATCAAGCAGGGTCTCGGCAATGCCGCTCAACGCCGAGGCATGGGAGGAACGCAGCGCAAAATCCGCTACCGAACCAATAATGATCCCGACAATGGCGAGCAGAACGGTTTCAGACAGCTCAAGTTTGCGGGCCAGGGGCTGTACCGCACTCACAACAACCAGCAACAGTGCGATAACCAGCAGCACCGCTGCCAGACCCGTTAACGCCATCCCCGTCCACTCCCCCGTTCCAGACACGCCCGTCAGTCAATATTTACTTAATAGACAGAACGGTAAGGCAAAGACATGGCAACGCATGCAGCCAGTGATCCGTGTGGTCTTCTAGCAGAGGGCGTGCGGCCACACCATCGAAGAACACACACGGCACACAGGCTGGCGGCACACGCCCTCTCGGCAACGTGACAACAAACAGACCCGCCGGGGCTGCACCACGCGCTCTGCGGTTCCCATCTTTATAGCACAAATGTTCACGCATTGACCGCTGTACGCGCCGGAGACACACCGATGACCGATACCGCTCCCCACCCAGCCATGCCTATCGCTTCGCTGCCTGTTGGCATTGCCGCCCACGGCACCCGTACGGAGCAGGATTCCATGGGGTCGATCGCTGTGCCCGCCGACCGTTACTGGGGTGCTCAGACCCAGCGCAGTCTTGTTCATTTTTCCATCGGCACGGACCGTATGCCCCTGCCGCTGTACCATGCCTATGGCATCGTCAAAAAAGCAGCGGCGCAGGTCAATGCCGCCGAAGGCCGCATACCGCAATGGAAGGCCGACCTGATTGCCCGCGTAGCGGATGAAGTCAGCACAGGCGCGCTGGATGAACATTTCCCGCTTTCTGTCTGGCAGACCGGCTCAGGCACCCAGACCAACATGAATGTCAATGAAGTCATCGCCAACCGGGCCATCCAGCTCGCTGGCGGGGTCATTGGCAGCAAGACCCCCGTTCACCCGAATGATGACGTGAACATGGGCCAGTCCAGTAATGATTCCTTTCCAACCGCGATGCACGTCGTAACCCTGCTGGAAATCGAGAACCGCCTGCTCCCCCGGCTGGAAGAACTGGCCGAAGCGCTGGCCACCAAGGCAACGGAATGGAAAGACGTAGTCAAAATTGGCCGCACCCACCTGCAGGACGCCGTGCCACTGACAGTCGGGCAGGAATGGTCCGGCTGGGTACAAATGCTACGTGACGCGCTGGACGTGCTGAAAAACGCCCGCACCGGCCTGTTCGAACTTGCCGCTGGCGGCACCGCTGTTGGCACGGGGCTGAATGCGCCGCCCGGTTTCAGTCAGGCCATTGCCGAGCGTATCGCCACCCTGACAGGCAAACCGTTTGTTACCGCGCCCAACAAGTTCGCGGCACTGGCCGGACTGGACGCCATGGCCCGCGCCTCCGCCGGACTGCGGGCTGTGGCCATTGTGCTGCTCAAGATCGCCAACGACATGCGCTGGCTCGCCTCCGGCCCCCGCTGCGGGCTGGGAGAATTGCTGCTGCCCGAAAACGAACCCGGCTCATCCATCATGCCCGGCAAGGTCAACCCCACCCAGTGCGAGGCGCTGGTCATGATTGCAACGCAGGTGCTGGGGCATGACAACACGATTGCTTTTGCCGCCAGCCAGGGGCAACTGGACCTGAATGTGATGCGCCCGGTCATTCTGGCCAACTGCCTGCACAGCATCCGTATTCTGGCGGACGGCTGCCATAATTTCCGTATCTTTTCGGTAGAGGGTACGCGCCTGAATCGCGCACGGATTGAGCGCTACGTGGCAGGCTCCGTCATGCTCGTCACGGCGCTCAGCCCCGCCATAGGCTACGACAAGGCCGCGCAGATAGCCCATATCGCCCTACAGGAAGACCTGAGCCTGAAAGACGCCGCCCTGAAATCCGGCTATGTGGACGCCGCCACCTTTGAGCGGCTGGTCAACCCGCTGGACATGGTAGGCCACGGCACGGCGGGGGCCTGAGCACCCTCAGCCGAAAAGCCCGCCCCTCTTGCACCAGATAGAATTAGGGGTAGAAGAAAAATGACAGGCCCGCACCAACCAGCAGATGGCAGCTTTCCCGATGAATGAAAATGCAACCCGTATCGGCATCATCATCGGCGCGATCATGGTCGGCATTATCGTTTTCTGCACCATGTTCCAGAACTTCCGGGCTCTTCTGCTCAAAACCCCCGAACCCGCCGCCATCAGCCGCAACGCGGGCGAATGACGGCACAATCGGCGTATCCGTCCGCCACTCTTGCGGCGGGCACAGCATGAAAAGGCCGGGGCTACTGGCTGTCCTGGTGTTCACGCTAGGGGCGCTGCCTGCGCCAGCCAGCGCACAAGCTGATCCCCCGAAAGAACCGACGCCGGTTTCCCCCGCTGCCAGCGCTTCCGACATCGACGCCCATAAGGGCGGCACGCTCCGCCTTGTCGCTTCGGCCTCCGGTGGCACGCTTGACCCGCAGATCAATTACGGCGCGCGCTTCGTCAACCTGTTCGCCAACGTGTATGACGGGCTTACGGCCTTTCGGAAGGTAGCCGGGCCTGCGGGTGCGCAGATCGTGCCGGATCTGGCGGAAAACCTGCCCACTCCGGCGGATGGCGGCCTGACCTACCGCTTTACCCTGCGCCCGGGGCTACGCTTTTCCGACGGCCAGCCCGTTACCGTGAACGACGTGCGCGCTTCCTTCCAGCGGATATTCAAGGTGGCCTCCCCCACCGCTGGCGCGTTTTACGGCACCATTGTCGGGGCCGACGCCTGCCTGAACGCGCCCGCCACCTGCACGCTGGAAAAAGGGGTGGAAATCGACCCCGCGCAACGGCGCATCACGTTCCATCTGACACGGCCCGACACCGAATTCCTGCACAAGCTGGCGTTTATCCATGCCGTCATCCTGCCTGCCTCAAGCCCCGCGCATGATACTGGCAACGTCCCCCTGCCCGGCACAGGCCCCTATCGGCTTGAAACCTATGACCCCACCACCCGCCTTGAGCTGGGCCGCAATCCGTATTTCCACCCATGGAACCCGCAGGCCCAGCCCGAAGGCTTTCCCGACAGAATAACCTACACTTTCGGCATTCCAGACGAGACCGCCGTGACTGCGGTGGAAAACAACCAGTACGACTGGATGGCCGACCCGATCCCTCTCGACCGGCTGGGATCGGGTCGGCCATCCAGTCGTACTGGT
>LAHS01000755.1_pt1 | contig 48808 bp, 36 predicted proteins | sample 329651 | NCBI WGS metagenome assembly LAHS01 (sample SAMN03275699, study PRJNA271635) | activated sludge metagenome | isolation source: sample C-1 Sludge from hydrolytic chamber (first chamber) of Anaerobic...
AGGGTAGGATACCGGTTTGCCTCTTCGCAACCCGTTGCTTACCCGTTCCCGCTAAACAGCAACCACGCAGCAGCAGAAAAATTACTCTGTTACTCTGTCTTAAAACCCAAACAGCAAATAAGCAATAAGCCTGCAGCAGCGGTTCCTCCCCTTAGAAAGGGGAGGTTAGGAGGGGATGATTTAGCAAGCAGCGAGGTGATAATTCACAATTCATAATTCACAATTCACAATTAAAAAGGGGATGATATCTTAAGCAGCGAGGTGATAATTCACAATTCATAATTCACAATTCACAATGAAAGAGGGGATGATATCTTAAGCAACATTGCTGATTTCTGCCGCGTGGTCATCCCCTCCTCCGCCTCCCCTTTCCAAGGTGAGGATACCGGTTTGCCTCTTCACAACCCGTTGCTTCTTCGCTCCCACTAAACAGCAACCCCGCAGCAGCAGAAAAATTACTCTGCTACTTTGTCTTTAAAGACAAAAGGGAAGTACGCAGAGAGCATGCAGCAGCGGTTCCTCCCCTTAGAAAGGGGAGGTTAGGAGGGGATGATATCTTAAGCTGCATTGCTGATGTCTCTCACCAAGTCATCCCCTCCTCCGCCTCCTCTTTCCAAGGGGAGGATACCGGTTTGCCTCTTCGCAACCCGCTGCTTGCTTATTCCTACAATTCAGCAAACCCGCAGTAGTCGAAAAAATACGCTGTTACTCTGTCTTTAAAGATAATCAGCAATCCGGCAGGAAACAACAAGCGACAAAAAAATACTCTGTTACTCTGTCTTTAAAATTCAGCAGTAAGCCGACAGCAAACATGCAGTAAAAGGGTGAAAAACACTGTGCAACTCTGTCTCCAAAAAACACCAAAGGAGTAAGAAAAAATCAGTTGCCGGCTTGGAGGTATCTGTCAAGGTGCTTGAACGATACCTTCAAGGCGCTTGACCGATACCTTCAAGAGGCTTGAAGGATAGTTCCAAGAAAACAGAGAGTGCGGGGGCGGATGCCGAAAGGCCTGTTTTTGCTTTTTTAGCTTATGCCTGCAAGGCCTCCGCACAGGGCGTTTGGCCCCGCTCCGGACAACGAACAAGAGGGCGAAGGGGACACTTTAATGGCCGCGAACGTAGGTTTTCTTGATAAAAATCAGTAATTTTGCAACCGATATGAACAAACTCTTCCACCGCCGCTTCACCTTAGGCGCCAAGTGTGGCATCACGCTCTGCGTGCTCATGTGCTGCTACTTCTTCTGGCAGAAGATGGCACTGCCGGCCGCTGTGCTCATGGTGATAACGGTTGTAATGGTGGAACGCGTCATCCACTCGACCTATACTTTCGCCAACGGCGAGCTGATTATAGACCGTGGACGCTTCGCCCGGCGGCTCTGCATACGCACGGGCGACATCGTGAAGTGCACCCCCATGCGGTCGGTTTTCGGCCTCTCGCACTGCTTGTTGCTGCACTACGGGGCCGGACATCTGCTGGCCGTGCAGCCTGAAGACGAGGAGGCTTTCGTCCGCGAGTGGCAGAAGCGGCTGCAGACCGAGGCCGGCGCACGGCCTGCCGGCGAACCGTAGTCCCGCTGCCGGCATGGCGCAAAAACAACAAACATGGAGCTTATGAAATTTTTGAGATATATCCTGCTGCTCTTCAGCATGGCTGCCATGCCCTGTATGGCGCAGATTGAGGAAACTGTAGTTGACGTAGACGACAGCAACGTGGCCGATTCGGCCATGATAGACTCCGTTGCCCGCGACAGTATTCAGCTGCCTTGGCCGCAGTCGGTGCAAGCTCACATCGGCCGGCTGCTGCAGAGCGACATGTTTGAAACCAGCCAGGTGGGCCTCATGGTCTACGACCTGGATGCCGATTCGGCCATCTTCCGCTTCAACGAGCAGCAGTTGTTGCGCCCTGCTTCTACCATGAAGGTGGTTACGGCCATAGCTGCCATCGACCGCCTCGGGGGCTCCTACCAGTTCAAGACCGAGCTTTGCTATACGGGAAAGATAGAAAACGGAACCCTGACGGGCGACGTTTACTGCGTGGGCGGCATGGACCCGCGCTTTAACAGCGATGATATGAACGCCTTTGTTGAGGCCATCCGCAAGATGGGGGTCGACACCATACGCGGCCGCCTCTATGCCGACAAGAGCATGAAGGACCTCAACCTGCTGGGCGAAGGCTGGTGTTGGGACGACGATAACCCCGTGCTTACGCCGCTGCTCTACGGCCGCAAGGACAAGTTCATGGACCGTTTCGAGCAGCAGTTGCGCGATGCAGGCATCGTGGTGGAGGCCTTTTCGGCCTCCGGACGCAAGCCGGAAGATGCCTACTGCATTGTTTCGCGCTACCATACCATGGACCAAGTGCTCATGAGAATGCTCAAGGAGAGCGACAACCTCTATGCCGAGGCCATGTTCTACCAGCTGGCCGCCAGCGCAGGCAGTCGTCCGGCAACGGCCAAGGACGCCCGGGCAGCCGTCAAGAGGCTCATCAACAAGATTGGTCTTGACCCCTCCCGGTACAAGATAGCCGATGGGTCAGGCCTCTCCTTGTATAATTACGTGAGCGCGGAACTGGAGGTCAGGCTGCTGCGTTATGCCTACCAGAACCGCAACATCTACCTGCACCTGCAGCCGGCGCTGCCCGAGGCGGGCGTTGACGGCACGCTGCGCTCGCGCATGCAGGGCTCTTTCACACGCGGCAACGTGCGGGCCAAGACCGGCACCGTTACCGGTATAAGCAGCCTGGCGGGCTATTGCAAGGCCTCGAACGGCCACATGCTCTGCTTTGCCATCATCAACCAAGGGCTCTTACACGGTAAAAACGGACGCGCATTCCAGGACTGCGTGTGCGAAATACTGTGTGCCCCGTGAGGTTGATGGCGGCTTGCGGCAGCCGCCGTAGGCACGGACAAGAATGTTAACCCGTAGTTTCAACAGCTTATGGACGCAATAAAAGAATTGATAGAGAACATCATCCGCGCCTGCGGAGTGAGTGGTGGAGCGGTCCCGGTGGTACGACATGTGGCGCTGGCTGTGGTGGCCGTGCTGCTGGCCTGGCTGGCCGAGGCTCTCTGCCGCAGGCTGCTCGTGCCCCTGGTACGCCGCATCACGAGCCGTACTGCCGTGACCTGGGACGACGTTCTCTTCTCTGACAAGGTGCTGCTGGCCTTCTGCCGCGTGGTTCCTGCCGTGGTTATATGGCAGCTGTTGCCGCTGGTGTTCTATCAGTTCCCCACCGCCCGCGAGGTCATTGCACGCCTCACGGCCATCTACATCACCATAGCTACGGCTCACCTGTTCGTAGTTTTCATCAACACTTTTAAGAATCTGGACACCGGCCACGGCACTAACACCCGCCAGTACATGCAGACTTTCTGCGGTGTACTGAAGATATTGCTGCTCTTTGTAGCTGCTATCGTGGTGGTGGCCATTGCCATCAACAAGAGCCCCATGACGCTTCTGGCCGGTCTGGGCGCCACTTCGGCCATACTGATGCTGGTATTCAAGGACACCATCGAGGGCCTGGTGGCCGGCGTAAGACTGACGAGTAACGACATGCTGCACGTGGGCGACTGGATTACCGTGCCCGCCGCAGGAGCCGACGGCACAGTAGAAGAGATGACCCTGACCACGGTCAAGATACGTAACTTTGACAATACCATCATCACGGTGTCGCCTACGGCGCTGGTGAGCGGTTCGTTCAAGAACTGGATTGGCATGCAGCAGAGCCCCGGCAGGCGCGTAAGCCGCAAGCTGCTGTTCGATGTTCGCAGCATTCACTTTACCGATGAAGGCCCTACCAACATGGCTCTGTTCCGGCAGGCCGCGGAGGATTACCTGCAGGAAAACGAGCTCCTGAACCACGACATGCTCATGATGGTGCGCCAGCTGGAGGTAACCCAGTACGGCATACCGCTGGAGCTGTACTTCTTTCTCAAGGAAAAAGCGTGGAAAGAGTACGAACATCAGCTGGCCGCCATCGTGGAGCACGTGGCGGCCATGGCACCTGCTTACGGGCTGCAGCTGGCAGCTCCCGTGCGCACGGAGTAGGGGCAGGGCGGCCCGGAGGCCGCACCTGCGGTTTACTTCTTGGCAGGTTTCTCCCTGCGGAAGGTCTCCGACTTAATCGTCAGGGCACTTTCCTCGGTGTCGAGCATCGCATCCTCCGTTACGGGAGCGTCGATGCCGGGGCGTTGCAGCAACAGGGCAGCAATGCCTTCGCCCTTCTGCACCAGCTCCCAATGGTCGTATTCCTTGGCCATGTTCTTGGTTTTAGTGGTGCCGTCGGCATTGAGCGTTATCACTTTTGAGCCGTCAAAGCTCTTGTAGTCGCCGGCATTGGCCTTCATGAAAGCCGTGTCCACGGCCTCTGCTTCGGCCTCCACGGGCTGCGGGGTGGCAGGAGTTTTGCCCCCGCCGCATGCCGACAGCGCCAGCAGGGCTGCTGCCGCAAAGCTGTAAAATGCTTTTTTCATCTTGCTGTAGGTTGGTTACTGTAGCGCAAAAATATAAAATAAAGCCCTGCCAACAAAGCGAAACGTGGCTTTTATGTTATTTTAAGAGAGCCCGAGAGGCCTCACTCCGACCCGCTGCAGCGCCGCAAGAGCATCGCCGGCAGGCATGTGCTAACTTGTATTTCCAACTATCACAAAATGAAAAAAAATACAGTCAAGGCGTTCGGCGCATTGTTTTTTTTCGTATCTTTGTTGTCGGAAGTAAACCAATTTACATACATCATTATGATATCAAACGCTTTACAGGATGCCCTGAACGGGCAAATCGTTAACGAGATTTTCTCGGCCAACATGTATCTTTCTATGTCTTTCTACTTTGAGCAGGAAGGTTTCGACGGCTTCTCCAACTGGATGAAGAAGCAATCAGCAGAGGAAATGGACCACGCCTACCAAATGGCAAGCTACGTAATCAAGCGCGGCGGCACCGCCGTTGTGGGCCAGATTCCTGCCGTGAAGCAAACCTGGACCTCTCCGCTCGACGCTTTCGAGGATGCCTACAAGCACGAGTGCCACGTGAGCAAGCTCATAGACAAGCTGCTGGACCAGGCAGTTGCCGAGGGCGACAAGGCCACCGAAGACTTCCTCTGGCAGTTTGTACGCGAGCAGGTAGAGGAAGAAGCCACCGCCAGCGGCATCGTTGACCGCATCAAACGCATGGGCGACAGCGCCATCTTCAATCTCGACGAGCAGTACGGCAAGCGCGTGTAAGGGCGCGCCTTGTTGTTAACAGCACACGGGGGTGGGCCAATCGGTCCGCCCCTTTTTCGTTGTTTCCGCCCTTCTGTTGTCCCGGCAGGGGCGGCGGAGCTATCGTTCAAGGCGCTTGAAGCTATGCTTCAACGTCCTTGAACGATAGCTTCAAGCGCCTTGAACGGCATCTCCAGCAACAGGACGGATGCTTGTTGGGGCAACTGCCTGTTATACAGAAACTTATGAGAGCATGCCGGCTGCGGCGCAAGTTGCAGTGTAGGCAATGAAAAAGGCGAACCTCCGGGAGGCTCGCCTTTTTCGTATCATGTGGTGGGTTGTGCTTTATTCGGCAGCAACTTCTTCCTCCTCGACGGCGCGGAAGCTGTCCAGATCTTCGGCACTGAAGGCCTTGATGTAGGCTGTGTGGCCGATAACCTCTTCTTCGGTCATGCGAACGAACACGTTGGCGCTCTTCTTGAAGAGCTCCGGAGCCTTGCTGGCGTCGGCTATGATGAGCAGAGACTCGATGATGCCTGCCGTCATGTCGTACAGACGACGTGCGAGGAAGTCCTGCTCGTCCTGGTTTCCGTCGGCCTTAATCTTTTCGAGTGCCTCGTCGTAGAGTGCCACCAGCTTGGCTACACGCTCCTTGAGGGGCTTCATGCAGTCGCAAACCTCCTCGTCGAGCATCTCGTTCATAATCTGGAGATAGGTGCCGTTGGTGATGTAGCGGATGGCTGCAACGACCTGGAGCTGGGTTGTTCCCTCGTAGATGGAGAAGATGCGGGCGTCGCGGTAGAGGCGTTGGCTCTTGTATTCCATGATGAAGCCCGAGCCTCCATGTACGGAGATGGCGTCGTAGGCGTTCTGGTTTGAGTATTCGGAGTTCATGCCCTTGGCCAGTGGTGTGAAGGCATCGGCCAGCCGGGTGTATTTTTTCATCTCCTGACGTTCCTCGGGCGAGAGCTTTTCATCGCGTGAGATGTCTTCCAAGGCCTTGTAGAGATCGACGTAGCGGGCCGTCTGGTAGAGCAGACTTCGGCCTGCATCGAGCTTTGCCTTCATGCGGCTGAGCATGTCGTAAACGGCGGGCATGGTGATAATCCTCTTGCCGAACTGCTGCCGTTCCTTAGCATAAGCGAGGGCTTCGTTGTAGGCTTCCTGCTCTACACCTACGCTCTGGGCGGCTATGCCCAGGCGGGCGCCGTTCATCAGGGCCATGACGTACTTGATGAGACCCATGCGGGTGTTGCCGCAGAGTTCTGCCTTGGCGTTCTTGTAAACGAGCTCGCAGGTTGGCGAACCGTGGATGCCGAGCTTGTGCTCGATGTGACGGACGTCCACACCGCCATTACGTTTGTCGTAAATAAACATGGACAGGCCGCGGCCATCACGTGTTCCATCCTCCGAACGGGCCAGAACAAGGTGGATGTCGGAGTCGCCGTTGGTGATAAAACGCTTCACTCCGTTCAGTCGCCAGGTGCCGTCGGCATCCTGTGTGGCCTTGAGCATGACGCGCTGCAGGTCGCTGCCGGCGTCCGGTTCGGTAAGGTCCATGCTCATGGTGGCGCCTGCACACACCATTGGGATGTACTTCTGTCGCTGTTCCTCGTTGCCGAACTCGTACAAGGTGTCGATACAACTCTGCAATGACCAGATGTTCTGGAAGCCGGCATCGGCAGCTGAGATGACCTCGGAGAGCATGGAGAACACCACGTTAGGCAGGTTGAGGCCGCCGTAACGGCGTGGCATGGAGATGCCCCAGAGGCCTGCCTTGCGCGTTGCATCAAGGTTCTCGAAGGTCTTGGAGGCGTAAACCATGCGCTTATTCTCCAGGTGCGGGCCTTCCTGGTCAACGGCTTCAGCGTTCGGCTCGATGATGTTGGCAGCCACGTCGCCCGTTATTTCGAGTATGCGTTCATAGTTCTCGATGGCGTCCTCGTAGTTAACGGGGGCGTCTTCGAACTTATCTTTGTCGGCATAGTTGCGCTCTTTGAGGTCAACGATGCGCTTCATCAGAGGGTGGTTCAGGTGGAACCCTATCTCCGGATGGTCTGTATAATAATTTGCCATACTTTTACTTGGAATTTTGCTTGTAATATTTAATCAGCTTGGGAACAACTTCTTCGACCGTACCATTGATGACATAGTCGGCTATCTTGTTGATGGGAGCGTCGGGATCGTTGTTGATGGAGATGATGATGCCTGCATCCTGCATGCCTGCAATGTGCTGTATCTGGCCGCTGATGCCGCAGGCAATGTACACCTTGGGGTGCACCGTTACGCCCGTTTGGCCAATCTGGCGGTCGTGGTCGGCCCAACCTGCATCTACGGCGGCACGGCTTGCGCCCACTTCTCCGTGCAGTTCCTTGGCCAGCTCGAACAGTTTGTCGAAGCCTTCCTTGCTGCCCATGCCGTAGCCTCCTGCCACAACGATGGGTGAGGCCTTAAGGTTATGCTTGGCGGCTTCTACGTGGCGGTCGATGACTTTTACCACATAGTCGGTCGTGGGCACGTATTTGGCCACCTCGGGATAAACCACCTCGCCCTTGACCTGGCCGCTGTAAACGGCCTTCTGCATTACGCCGGAGCGCACGGTAGCCATCTGCGGCCGGTGGTCGGGGTTCACAATGGTGGCCACGATGTTGCCACCGAAGGCGGGACGTATCTGGTACAGCAGGTTCTCATAGTGCCGGCCGGTTTTCTTCTCGTCGTAGTCGCCAATCTCCAACTGCGTACAATCGGCAGTTAGTCCCGACGTTAAAGACGACGAAACGCGCGGACCCAGGTCGCGGCCGATGACGGTTGCGCCCATGAGAGCTATCTGCGGCTGCTCCTCCTTGAAGAGATTTACCAGGATGTCGGTATGCGGAGCCGACGTGTAAGGGAAGAGGCCGTCGGCATCGAACACAAATAATTTGTCCACGCCGTAGGGCAGTATCTGGTCTTCTACCTTGCCCTTGATGCCCGTTCCGGCAACAACGGCGTTGAGATCTACGCCAAGCTCGTTGGCCAGTTTGCGCCCTTTGGTGAGCAGCTCCTGCGATACTTCGGCAACGGTTGTGCCTTCTACCTCGCAATATACAAATACATTATTCATCAGCCAATAATCTTTTCGTCCAACAATTCTTTCACCAGGCTCTCTACATCGGCATCAGATGCGGTGAGCGTCTTGCTCTCCTTGGCCTGGAACACAATGTTCTGCACGGCCTTCACCTTAGTAGGAGAGCCGGCCAAGCCACACTGCTGCGGGTCACCATCTACGTCGGCAACCGACCACTGGTTAAGTGTAAGGTACGGGCGCTGCTCGTACAGGTCGGCCCAAGGTTCGTTGCCGGTGCGCTCCATGGGGCAGGTAGCGTACTTGTACTTCATGACCAGTTTGGCGTTGCACGGGCGGCAGGGAGCCGCGCTGCCGTTAACGGTGATGACAACGGGCAGCGGAGCCTCTACTGTCTCAACGCCCCCGTCGATGTGGCGGCGTATGGTAGCCACGCCGTTCTCCACCTTGAGCACCTCTTCGGCATAGGTAACCTGGTTCAGACCCAGCTTCTGGGCCACCTGAGGGCCTACCTGTGCGGTGTCGCCATCAATGGCCTGACGGCCTCCGAGCACGATGTCAACGTCGCCAATCTTCCGTATGGCGGTAGCCAGAGCATAAGAAGTGGCCAGCGTGTCGGCGCCGGCAAAGAGGCGGTCGGTGAGCAGCCAGCCCGTGTCGGTGCCGCGATAAAGTCCCTGACGGATGATTTCTCCGGCACGCGGAGGACCCATCGTCAGTATGCCTACAGTGGAACCCGGGTTCTGCTCCTTCAGTCGAAGGGCCTGCTCCAGGGCATTCAAGTCTTCTGGATTGAAGATTGCAGGCAGTGCCGCACGATTGACAGTGCCTTCGGCTGTCATGGCGTCCTTGCCTACATTTCTTGTGTCTGGTACCTGCTTGGCAAGTACAACAATTTTCAAACTCATAAGGATCTATTAAATAATTGTGAAATCGCTTCTTTTGATTTATTCGGGCGCAAAATTACTAACTTTTTACTTCTTGGCCAAATTAATGCTTTTAAAAATGCACAAACGGCCTCTGGATGTGCACAAACTTGTATATTTGTGCAATAATAACCGTTCTCGGCACCATGAAGCCAGGCAGATGCGAGTGTGATGAGATGTGGATGCGGCCGCCGCATACCGCCCGAAGGGTGTTTGAAAAACAGGAAAAAAGGGGCAGAAAACATGCTCCGGGAACTTTTGACAAGTGTCGCACGGTTATTTGACAAGTGTCGCACGATCATTTGACAAGTGTCAAAAGTTGCCGGAGGTATCCTTCGGCACCGCCGCCCGAGGTGAAAAGGACGGCAAACAATGTGGGCAAATGCTTCGCGGAATCGTTTTTTTCCATTATCTTTGCAATATGATAGATCACCAGACGGTAGAAAAGATAAAAGAGGCTGCCAACATAGTGGATGTAGTCTCCGAGTTCGTGACGCTCCGCAAGAGCGGTTCGAACTACAAGGGGCTGTGTCCTTTCCACAATGAAAAGACGCCCTCGTTCGTCGTTTCGCCTGCCCGAGGCACCTGCCACTGCTTTGGTTGCGGCAAAGGGGGCAACTCCATCGGCTTCATCATGGAGCACGAACAGATGAGTTACCCTGAGGCACTGCGCTGGCTGGCCAACAAATACCACATTGAAATTCATGAGCGAGACCTCAGCGACGAAGAACGACGCGAGCAGAGTGAACGGGAGAGCATGTTCATTGTGAACGAGTGGGCCAACAGCTACTTCCAGGAGCTGCTCCACAACCATGTAGACGGCGTGGCCACGGGCATGCAGTATTACCGCAGCCGCGGCTTTCGCGACGACACCATCCGCAGGTTCCAGCTCGGTTTCGACCTCACCGACCGCCGCTCCTTGCCTGCTACGGCCCTGGGAAAGGGCTACAAGGAGGAGTTTCTTATCAAGACCGGGCTCTGTTACAAGACCGACCGCGGCGAGCTGATAGACCGCTTTGCGGGTCGTGTTATCTTCCCTTGGATAGGCGTGAGCGGCAAGGTGGTGGGCTTCTCGGCCCGCGTACTGGACTCCAGAACCAAGGGTGTGAACCAGAAGTACGTGAACTCGCCCGAGTCGGATATCTACCACAAGGACCACGAACTGTACGGTATATACCAGGCAAAGAAGTCGATAGCCAAGGAAGACCGCGTGTACATGGTCGAAGGACAGGCCGACGTGATTTCCATGAGCCAGTGTGGAATAGAGAACGTGGTGGCCAACTCGGGCACTGCTCTCAGCATTCACCAGATACACATGCTGCACCGCTTCACGTCGAACATCACGCTGCTGTACGATGGAGATGCCGCCGGCATCCATGCGGCGTTACGAGGAACGGACATGCTGCTGCAGGAAGGCATGAATTTGAAGATTGTTTTGCTGCCTGACGGCAACGACCCCGACAGCTTTGCACGCAGTCATACGGCCTCGGACTTCAAGACCTACATCGAAGAACATCAGGTAGACTTCATCCAGTTCAAGACAGATTTGCTGTTGAAGAACGAGCGCGACCCGGCCAAACGGGCCGAGGGTATCGACTCCATCGTGCAGTCAATAGCCGTGGTGATGAACCCCATCCTGCGCGATACCTATCTGCACGACTGCGCCCAGCGCATAGGCATCAGCGAGTCGACGCTCATCAGCCAGATGAACCGCATGATACGCAACAACCAGGAACGGCAGCGTGGCGGCCAGGTGCAGGCACCCGAGCAGGCTCCTGCAACGCTCCCGCGGCCGCAACAGGCCCTGCCGGTGCAGCAGGCGGACAAGGTGGAGCAGATGCTCGTGCAGCTCGTGATACGCAGCGGCGAGCAGATTATCTTCCCGAACGTGGAGGACGAGAACGGCAAGGTGTACAACCTGTCGGTTGCGCAGTACATACATTACAACCTGAGTGCCGACGGACTCAAGTTACACGACGAGCTTTTCAACCGCATCTTGCAGGAAGCCGTGGACCATCAGGGCACCGCCGGCTTCAAAGCCGAGGACTACTTCGTGCACCATCCCGATATAGACATCAGCCGGCTGGCGGTAGACATGAGCGTGGACCGCTATCAGCTGACAGGCGAAGACAAGGAGTTGCAGGCCGCGCGCAATGAAGATGAGCGCAAGATGAAGGAGGCCAACCGCCTCACGGCACTGCGTAACCAGGTTCAGCACTTGATTCTCGACTTCCGGATGGACTACGTGGAGCAGCATCTCAAGGACCTCAAACGCGAGATATCGCAGTCGGCAGGCGACGCCGGGAAGCTCTCCCGCCTGCTCAGAGAGTTCCAGGAAACGCAGCTTATACGCAATCGACTGGCCAAAGAGCTGGGCAATGACATCATCGTCTAAATAATCTGAAAAGGTTTGCGGTTACAGAAAAAAACGTTATATTTGTAAATGGAATGAGCTACACGTACGGGTGGATAATCCTGAGCGGCGTTATGGCTCTGGTCGTAACGCTGGTTTGGCTGGTGCTGAAAGGCAACTTACGCGTCAGGCAGCAGCCCCGCGTGCGTACGCCAGAGCAGCTCAAGAAGCTCGTCTCGGCCGCCCTGCACCAGCTGAACTGCAGCTGCGAGTGGAAGAAAGACCAGGAGACACTCTACGGAAAGTACGATTACCAGAACGGACACTTCCGCATCCGCATCGAGAAAGATACGCCTTACGTGCAGCTCTCGTATCTGTTCTTCTTCTCAACCGGTGCGGGCAACCTCGGCATCGTGCGCGATGTGTGCAACCAGTGCAACCTCAACGCATCGCTCATCCGCGTGGTCTACACCACCAACGAGAAGGAATACAAGGTCGACGTGCACATCCTGGCGAGCCTCTTCCTGACCGAAGGCAATGCCAAGGGCATGCTGACGGACGTCATGACGGAAGTATTCAGCTGGCAGAACATGTTCAGCAAGCGCTTTGACGAACTGCTCAACCGCCATGCCGGCGAGCAGATGCCCGACAGCGAGGCGCGCAGCATGGTCTGGAAACGCGAGTATTACCTGCTCCGAGAGCAGGAGATGCTGCACCAGCAGGCCGGGTCGGACTGGCGCGAGGGCGACTACAGCCGCCGCATTACCGTGGGTCAGCTGCTCGGCAGGGCACTGGGCGTGGCCGACTTCAGGCCTGTTGAGCTGCGTATGGCAGAAGATGCAGGGTTCTGTTTGCAGCATCAGGAAGCCGAGATACGCCGTTATCCGGTCTCGGAGGCCATCCTCGGGCCCCAGGCCAATCATTCTGACGATGCCCACTGCAGCTTTATCCGCCCCGAGGCAACCCTATACCTTACTTATTATGATAACGCTCAGCCCCACCGCAAGCGGCAGCTCACCATCCACCTGCTCAGCGGCAAGGCCACTGAGGGCGCCCTGTATTACCGCATCACGCTGTCGGTTGTTCCGCAGGATGCAAGCCCCGCAACGCCCGTAGGCAGCCGTATCAATAGGCTGCAGGCCGTCTCCTTCGTGGCTGCTTACGATTTGGAGTCCGCCCGCCGGCAGCAAAGTAAGTTCCTCTATCTGTGGAAAGATGCCCTTGATAAGAAACAGAAGGGCAACGACGGCGAACTTTCAGAGGAGCAGCGGCTCATCTGCAACTGCGTTGACGAGCAGCTCGCGCAGCACATCTTCCAAGGTCACCAGCTCTTTCTGGCCCGTCGTTACTACGAAGCTCTGCCCAGTTTGGTCGAGTCTTACGGCATTATGCAGAGCCAGTTTGGGCAGATGCGGCAGGAGATGCGTGCCGTTTTCTACGAGGTTTGCTACTTCATCGGCTTCTGTTACGGCGCGCTGCACCGCTACGAGCTGGCGTATTACTATCTGGAAATAACCCTGCCGCTGCACCGCATCAACTATACGGAGGAGTACATCAACTGCTTGGTCAACGGCGGAGACCATCGCGCAATGGACGTAATCGATACATTGATGCAGGAGATGCGCAAGATTATCAGCGACGAAGAGGAGCCTCAGGCTGCCAATGTCTCCTTCCTCAACTTCCTGAAGCGGCGCAAAGCCTACGTCTACATTGACCGGCAGAACTACGATGCGGCCGAAGCAATGCTCAAACGGATGCTCGACGACCCTGCCAACAGCGACTTTGCCATCAGCGAACTGGCCTATATCCGGAAGCTGAGGGAACTGGAAGCCGACCGCAAATAAAGCAACCTAAAGCGAAGAAAGAAGCCATCAGCATTCAGTAACCCTATCATCACCCCACCACTAACAACCTATCACCCACCACCCATCACCCCATCACCCAAATGATTTACATCCACTGGATTTCCTTAGTCATCTATGCAGTCGTCATCATCGGTACCATGCTGGCCGTTGTCATGGACAACCGGCAGCCGGCAAAGACCATGGCATGGCTGCTGGTGTTGTGGTTCCTGCCCCTTGTGGGCATTGTGCTGTACTTCTTCTTCGGGCAGAACACCCGCAAGGAGAAGTTCATCAGCCAGCGCAGTCTTGACGAACTGACCAAACGAAGCATGCTGGAGTTTGCCGAACAGCGCAACCTCCGCCTGCCCGTGAGCCACAAGGCGCTCATTCAACTCTATACCAACCAGAGCATGGCGCTGCCCTTCAAGGACAATGAAGTGAAGATTTACACTTCCGGCTACGAGTTTTTTCCGGCCCTGCTTGCCGCCATCGGGCATGCCCGCCACCACATCCATCTGGTTTCCTTCATCTTCAACGACGACCCGCTGGGCCGTCTTGTGGCCGATGCACTCATTGACAAGGCGCGCGAGGGGGTGGAGGTACGCGTCATTTACGACGATGTGGGCAACTGGAAGGTGCGCAGTTCGTTCTTTGAACGGATGCGCGATGCAGGCATCGACGTGCATGCGTTCATGCCGGTCAAGTTCCCCGCCTTTACCAGTAAGGCCAACTACCGCAACCACCGCAAGCTGTGTGTGGTCGATGGTAGGGTAGGTTTCATCGGCGGAATGAACATAGCGCTGCGTTATGTCAAAGGAACACCGAAGCAACCTTGGCGCGATTCCCACCTCCGCATTGTGGGCGGAGCCGTTTATGCCATACAACGGGCGTTCCTGGTCGACTGGTATTTCTGCGACCGAACACTCATTACCGACCGCCAATACTATCCTGAACCCGACGAATACGTGGACAACGACTGCCTTGCCCAGGTCGTTACGAGCAGTCCCATCTCTGCTTGGCCCGAGATTATGCAGGGCTATGTGCGCATTCTTCTTGAGGCCAAGCGTTACGTTTACATGGAGTCACCCTACTTTCTGCCTACCGAACCCATCCTTTTTGCCATGCGCACGGCGGCCTTGGCGGGCGTAGACGTGAGGCTGATGGTGCCCCTGCGCGGCGACAGCCGTATCGTTGACTGGGCCAGCCGTTCGTATTTACAGGAGGCGGCAGAGGCCGGTGTCAAGGTTTATCTGTACAAGACAGGCTTCAACCACTCCAAACTTCTCATCAGCGACGACTCACTCTGCACCTGTGGTTCTACCAATGTGGACTTCCGGAGCTTTGAACATAACTTCGAGTCGAATGTGTTTTTCTACCACGAAGGCATGGCTTTGAGAATGAAGAAAGTCTTTCTGGACGACCAGAAAGACTGCATCATGATAGACGAGCTGATGATGAAAGAGCGCCGGCCCTATCTTCACCGGCTCTGGGAGAGCCTCATCAGGCTCCTTTCACCTCTGCTCTGAGGTGGGAACCCCTCCTTACCGGCCTTTATCTGAACAAGCTGAAGTTCACGCTCCCGTAGGCTCTGTGCTCCACGAACCGCGGGTGCGAGGAGAAGTCATTGTGCTTGCCGTGCTCGAATACGAACACTCCGCCATCCTTCAGGAGGCCTTTCTCCAGGACGAGGTCGGGTATCTGCGGCAGCTGCTCCAGTGCGTAGGGCGGGTCGGCGAACACGAGGTCGAACTGTTGGTGGCACGTCTTGAGGAAGCGGAACACGTCTCCGCGGATGAGGATATTCTGCTCCGTGCCCAATTTCTGCATGCACTGGCGAATGAAGTTGGCGTGGTCACGGTCGGCCTCCACGCTTATCACGGAGGCACAGCCTCTGGAGAGCAGCTCCAGAGATATGCTGCCGGTGCCTGCAAAGAGGTCGAGAGCGGTGCTGCCTTCCAAGTCCAAGTAGCCGTTCAGTACGTTGAAGATGTTCTCCTTGGCAAAATCAGTCGTGGGGCGGGCCTTGAACGAGCGGGGAACATCGAAGTGGCGGCCCTTGTAAATACCTGTAATGATGCGCATATAGCTTTACCTTCCTTTTAAAAACAGCGTCATCAGGTCCAGCGGCATGCCCTTTACCTGGGTGATGGGCGCCCGGTTGAAGTCGGCCGAAGGATTGATGGCGAAGGCCTTGCGCATGTATCTGTGCAGGGCTTCGAGTAGCCATTCCCTGTCCGGAATGTCGCCCGAGAGGTACAATTCGTCCTTCTCGGCGTTCATTTGCAGCTGTTGCCACACGTACAGCAGGTAGTAGGCAGCGTCTCGCGACTGGTCGGCAGCAAAGCAATTGGTGAACTTGAAGCGGTTCTTGTCAAAGCAGAAGATGTCCAGCTTCTTGTCATGAAAGTAGCCGTACAGCTTGCGGTGCGTGCCTGTAAAGCTGCGTTGGTGCATGTAACTCCACACAGGTTGCACCATGGGTATGAACCTCACGTCGGCGTAGTGGTCCTCCACGACCAGCCTGAGATCCTTGTTCACGCCGAACACGGCCACGGCATTCAGGTTGGGCAGCACGCTCTGCATCACTGCTTCGCCCTCACCATCGGCGAAGCTGTGCAGGTAGAGCGCCTCCATCTGCTGCTCGTCAAACTCCTCGATGGGCACCATGAGCACCTTGGAGTCTACCATCACCTGCGCCCGGGTAAAGGGTTGGGTGAGTAGATGCGCCGTCTTGAAGGCCTCGCGCAGGTTGGCCGCCGTGGAGATACCGCTCTTCACGACGTACGGCTCGTACACTACCTGCGCCTCTGCTTGGGCATTCGGCACGGCAAAAGCCATCGTGTACCGGCTTATGCGCAGCGTAACGCGCGGCTGCCGGGTAAGGTTTATGTTGTTGTCTTGCTCCATACTGTAGTTAACGTACCGGTTGCAAAGATAGCGTTTTTTTCCCTTTTTCCGTCCTTTTCGGTCGTTTTCTCTTCCTTTTCTCCGGTTTCCGACTCACCAGTTCACCTCGTTATTGTTGGGCGAAGCCACGTTGCCGAACTTCAGTCCGGGGTATTCGCCGCGCCCGGTGGCCTCGCGTATCAGGGCGGCCACGGCCTCTTCGTCCAGTCCGCAGAGGTATTCATGGTAGCCGGCAGCGCACTCCATGAGCGGAACACGTGCCCCCGAGCGGCCCTTCTGCATGCTTACGGCAACGTGGAACTTAGCTTGCCGCGAGTAGGGAATGTATTGCAGCGAGTCGGCCAGCCACCCTCCGCCTACCAGAGTGGGCAGGTTGGCGTAGCTGCCGTTGGCCCTCAGGTAGGCTGTCTCGGCACTGCGGATGAGCAGCAGGCGCTCCTTTACGGCCTCTTCCCGCCGCTGTCGCTCCCGCCCAAAGCGCAGCGGAGCGCTCACGCTGAGCACGCACAGCACGGCGAGTACGGCCACACAGGCCAGCAGAATGTGATTATTATTGAGTTTCATTCGTCGTTGAGGAAAATAATTCCTATTTTTGTATCTGCAAAAATACGACATTTTTTGAGAAAACCGATGATAATCGACGAATTAACTTACCGCATCCGACAGGAATTCCACTTTGCCCCAACGCGCGAGCAGGCCCAGGCCATGGAGACCTTCGGCCGCTTCATGACCGACCGCGACGCCTCGGCAGTGATGATACTGCGCGGCTCGGCCGGTACCGGCAAGACGAGTTTGGCCGGCGCCTTGGTACGTACGCTGGCCTTGCTGCAGCAAAAGGTGCTCCTCCTGGCACCCACCGGGCGCGCCGCCAAGGTGTTTTCAGTTAACAGCGGGCATGCCGCCTACACCATTCACCGTAAAATATACCGGCAGCGGAGCTTGGGAGGAGACTTCGCGCTGAACGTTAATCTGCATGCCGACACGCTCTTCATAGTCGACGAGAGCTCCATGATAGGCAGCGGAGCGGGGGCCTCTGCCGAGGGTGGCAGCTTCGGTTCGGGCGACCTCCTGAGTGATTTGGTGCGGTTTGTGTATTCGGGTCGCAACTGCAGATTGCTGCTCATAGGCGACAAAGCGCAGCTTCCGCCGGTGGGAGAGGAGGAATCACCCGCCCTTTCGGGCACCGTGATGGGCGGCTACGGGCTCAAAGTGTACGAGCAGGACCTTACCGAGGTGCTGCGCCAAAGCCACGACAGCGGCATCCTGTACAATGCAACAGTCATCCGCCGGATGATAACCCACGACGCTGCCACCGAGCTGCCGAAGGTTACCTTCGGTGCCTTTGCCGACCTGCAGATGGTGCCCGGCGCCGAGCTGACGGATGCCCTGGGCTCCAGCTACGGCCGAGTGGGGTTGGACGAGACCATCGTCATCACGCGAAGCAACAAGCGCGCCATCATCTACAACCGCGGTATAAGGAACACGATACTCGACCGTGACGAGGAACTGTCATCAGGCGACATGCTCATGATAGTGAAGAACCACTACCGCTCGCCGGCACCAACGCCGCCCGAAGCCAAAGGACAGGACGCCACCGAGAACCACCGGCTGGACTTTATAGCCAATGGAGACCGCGCGGTGGTGCGCCGCGTGCGCCACATACGCGAGCTCTACGGCTACCACTTTGCCGACGTAACGCTCACGTTCCCCGACTACGACGATGCCGAAACCGACTGCACCGTCATCATGGACAGCCTGGCAAGCGAGGCTCCGGCCCTTACCAGGCTGCAGAGTGAGGACTTATATAATAAGGTGATGGATGATTACGCCGACATACCCCTGAAGAGCGACCGCCTGAAACGCATGCGCCAGGACGTTTATCTCAACGCCCTGCAGATTAAATACGCCTACGCCATTACCTGCCACAAGGCCCAGGGAGGCCAGTGGGCGCACGTTTACATTGACCAAGGTTACATGACCGACGAGATGCTTACGCCCGACTACATCCACTGGCTCTACACGGCATTCACCCGTGCAACGGACAAACTCTTCCTTGTTAACTGGCCCCAGACGCAGACCAAGGAACCGTAATGCCCGCCGGTTGCTCCGTAAGTGCCCTCTGCTCGCACCTCGGAAGGCTGCGTTTGCGGCTCCGCTGAGGTTGGTTTTGTCGCTATCGGCACCACGTTGGCGGCTCCGTTAAACTGGCTTCTGCCGCCATCAGCATCCTGTTTCCGTTTCTGCAGCCCTCCCTTTTGCCCCCATCTCCACCCCAACAATTATCTTATCAGAAAGGCGGGGGTATCTGCCCGTTATCCCGAACGTGTCCTTCAAGGCGCTTGGATGTGCCCTTCAAGGGGCTTGAACGTGCCCTTTGAGCCTCTTAAAGGTATGGTTCAGGAAACCTTCTGGGTGCTTCCGCGCAACCTGCTGACTTTCAACCGCTTGCCGAAAACACAGTTTTCGGCCTCTTCCCCGTTCGAATATGCACGCCGAAAAAAGAAATATAGGCAAAAAAGATGCGGCCTTGAATTATTTTTCTTATTTTTGCGAAGACAAACTTTAAATACAAGCAATGCCGGAAAGTGAAAACCCGCAGAAGCCCGAAAGAAAGGTTTCTGTCAGGATGGAATATACCCCGTCCGTGAATTATGCCATGTCGCTCAATGGTGTGAGATACTTTGACTATTGTAATGTGACCAACCAAGAGGCCTCAGACTGGGCTAACGTGCACCTGAAACTGAGCGGCGAGTACGTTGAAACATCGGAGGTGGCGCTCGACACCGTACCGGCAGGGCAGACGGTGCAGGTGCGCGAGCTCGAAATAAAGCCCGATGTCGACAAGCTCTCGCAGCTTACGGAGGCGCTGCAGACCAAGTTGCACCTCGACATCACGATGAAGGAGGGCGACGGGGAGACGCTGCTGTGGCAGGCCGACTACGACTTGCGCCTGCTGGCTTTCGACGAGTGGCCGGGCATAGACATACTGCCCGAGATGCTGGCTGCCTTCGTTACGCCCAATGACCCGGCCGTGGCACGGGTAAACGTGGCGGCAGCGGCGTTCCTGGAGAAACTCACCGGCAGCAGTGCTCTGGACGAATACCAGACCCGAGACCCCAATCGCGTAAGGGCGATGGTGGCATCCATCTTCGAAGCCTTGCGCAGTGAGAAGATTGTGTACTGCGCTCCGCCGGCCTCGTTCGAGCGGAGCGGCCAGCGCATACGCCTGGTCGAAAAGGTGCTGACGGAGAAGTTAGGCACTTGTCTGGACACCTCGCTGCTGTTTGCCTCGTGCCTGGAAGCGGCCGGCATACACCCGCTGGTGGTGCTGATGAACGGCCACGCCTTTGTTGGAGCATGGCTGGTGGACAGCCGCTACTCGCAGATGACGGGCGACGACAGCTCCTTCCTGCTCAAAGCCAGTGCCGACGGCATTAACGAAATCGTACTGGTGGAGACAACGGACATCGCGGCTTCGGGCGATGTTACCTTTGAGCAGGCTGCCGGCCACGCCGAGAATAAGCTGCGCGGAGCCGAGAGCGACTTCCGTCTCTTTATAGATGTGGCCCGATGCAGGCTCAATGGCGTGCGCCCGCTGCCTGCACGGGTGGACGGAAAATGGCAGACCGTGGGCGTTGCCCATACCAACGTAACGCGCGAAGTGGCCGAACGCGAAACCATCAACGTAGACATCAGCGTAGATGAAAGTAAGCTCACGCGCCAGCAGATATGGGAACGCAAGCTGCTGGACTTCTCGCTGCGCAACAATCTTATCAACATCCGCGTGGGCAGGCGCATCATTCCCTTCGTTTCTTACAATATCGACCGGCTGGAAGACAGGCTCCAGGCAGGCGAAGACTACCAGCTTTTGCCCACGCCGGTGAAGAAGGTGGAGCCGGGCGAATTTGGCATCTACGACTCTTCGCTCTACCGGGCGGAGATGGAGCAGCTGGTTACCGACGGGCTGGAACACCGGCAGCTGATTTCGTATCTGACGGAAGAAGAACTCAAAACGGCCCAAACGGGCATCTTCCGAGCTTCGCGTACGGCCATCGAGGAGAATGGTGCCAACTCGCTGTTTCTGGTTCTCGGACTCATGAAGTGGTTCGAAACGGAGAAGAGCGTGCGGCCTCGCTATGCGCCGATACTGCTCTTACCGGTCGATATAATCCGCAAGAGCTCCAACAACTACGTGCTCCGCACGCGCGACGAGGATATCATCCTCAACACTACTCTGGTGGAAATGCTCAAGCAACAGTTCGACATTCACCTCTCGGGGCTGGATCCGTTGCCGGTTGATGACAGCGGGGCCGACGTGAAGAAGGTGTTCGCCACCGTGCGTACTCACCTCAAGGACCACAAGGGATGGGATGTATTGGAGGAGTCGATGCTGGGTTTGTTCTCGTTCAACAAGTTCGTTATGTGGAACGACATACACAACAACGCCGACAAGATGCGCCAGAATCCCATCATCAACTCGCTCATCGAGAAGCGCATTACATGGCAGGACCAGACGCTGAACATAGACTCCCGCGACATTGACAAGAACGTGGAACCGGGCGAGTTCGCCATTCCCATGGACGTGGACTCATCGCAGATGGAGGCTGTCATTGAGTCGGGCGAGGGCAAGAGCTTCATTCTCTACGGCCCGCCGGGAACGGGCAAGAGCCAAACCATTACCAACATGATAGCCAATGCGCTGTTTCACGACAAGCGGGTGCTGTTTGTTGCCGAGAAGATGGCTGCCCTCTCGGTGGTACAAAAGCGGCTTACGAAGATTGGCGTAGAGCCTTTCTGCCTGGAGATGCACTCCAACAAGGCCACCAAGACGCACTTGCTCGACCAGCTCGACATGGCCCTCAACGTGACGCACATCAAGACTCCGGAGGAGTTCGGGAGTGCTTCAAAGAACCTCTACGACCAACGGCAGAAGCTCATCGGCTACATGGAGGCCCTGCACAGGCAGCATGGCAGCGGACTGTCGCTGTACGACTGCATTACCAGATACATCGCCATAGACGGCGATGAGGTAAAAGTAGATGCCGCGCAGCTGGACAAGTTCAACGATGCCTACGTGCAGCAGGTGGCCGAGGAGGTGGAAGGACTGGACACTGTGTTCCGTATTACCGACCATCCGGCTACGCATCCGCTACGCGGACTCAACGTAAAAGACGTCTCGGTAGAGGCACAGGGCAAGCTGCCCGCACTGCTGCAGGCCGTTGAAACAGCGCTCTCGCCGGCGGCGCAGGCCGTAAGTCGCTTTGCTGCAGCTTACGGTCAGGCCGACGAACAGACCACCACGCAGGCGCTGCGCATTATCGACCAGATAGCGCGGTGGCGCGAGGTAATAGCCTTGCAGGCTGCCGCCGACAAGCAGCACAAGGAGATAGCATCCGTTTATACGGACAAGATATTCGGCCGTAATGCCGCCCAGATGGAGACAGCATGGCAGGAGGTGAAGGCCAAGTGGTTCCTGCCCAGGTTCTTTGCCAAGCGCAACTTCGTGGCCGACCTGAAGCAGTTTAATCCTTACATGAAAGCTGCGCAGGTTGACGGACTTATCTCCAGCCTGAAGAACGACGAACAGCAGCACGCCGCAGTGACCGAAAAAGCCCGGCAGCTGGCCGCCGAGATGGGCGTTTCGGCCAGTCAGATACTGGCTGTCGGCGATGCAGAACAGGCCACGCTGCAGCAGATTTCAACCGCAGCCGCCACGCTGCAGCAGGCTCTGAACAATGCTGCGCCGGTGTTCGACTTCGATACCGCCGACCTTGCTGCTATTGGCAAGACCATTGAATCGGCAACGGCCAACTTGGATAAGGTGCGCGACTGGTCGCAGTGGTGTACCCGCAAGACGCAGCTCTTGCAGCAACACGCCGGCCCGGCGGTTGACTACATCATCGAGAACAACGCCTCCGGACATGAAGCATCGCTTGCTTTACGCAAGGGAGTTTACCACCAGTTAGCCCTGAAATGTATTGATGCGGAACCTTCGTTGCAGCTTTTCAACGGTCTGCTCTTCGAAGATCAAATCAAGAAATACCGCGAGCTGGCAGCCAACTTCCAGACTTTGACCAAGAAGATGCTGTACTATCACCTGGCATCACGCATCCCCTCGCTCACCATCGAGGCTGCCAACACCTCCGAAGTGGGCATCCTCAAGCGCTACATAGCCAGCAAGGGCCGCGGTGCAACGATACGGAAGATAATAGACCAGATACCTACGCTGCTGCCTAAGCTGTGCCCCTGCGTACTCATGTCGCCCCTCTCAGTGGCTCAGTACATCGACTTAGCCCAGCAGGACAAGTTCGACCTCGTGGTCTTTGATGAGGCTTCGCAGATGCCGACATCAGAAGCTGTGGGCGCCATAGCCCGGGGCAAGAACCTGATAGTTGTGGGCGACCCGAAGCAGATGCCGCCCACGAGCTTCTTCTCGACCACGCAGGTGGACGAGGAAGAGGCCGAGAACGACGACATGGAGAGCATTCTCGACGACTGCATCACGCTCTCCTTCCCCTCGCGTTACCTCACTTGGCACTACCGTTCCAAGCATGAGAGCCTGATAGCGTTCAGCAATCAGGAGTACTACGACGGCAAGCTGTTCACCTTCCCGTCGGTAGACGACCGCGTGTCGAAGGTTACTCTGCACCATGTTGACGGCACTTACGACTACGGCCGCACCCGAAGCAACCGCCAGGAGGCCGAAGCCATTACCGAAGAAGTTATCCGCCGGCTCCGCTTACCCGACGACCAGCAGCACTCCATCGGCATCGTGGCCTTCTCGAAGGTGCAGATGAACCTCATCGAAGATGTGCTCACGGAGGAGCTGGCCAAGCATCCGGAACTGGAAAGCAAGGCCTACGACGTCGAGGAACCTATCTTTATCAAGAACCTGGAGAACGTACAGGGCGACGAACGTGACATCATCCTCTTCTCCGTAGGCTACGGACCGGACAAGAGCGGCAAGGTTTCAATGAACTTCGGACCGCTGAACAACGCGGGCGGAGAGCGCCGGCTGAACGTGGCCGTGTCGCGTGCACGCTACGAGATGATGGTGTTCTCTACTCTGAAACCTGAGCAGATAGACCTGCGCCGCACCAAGGCAAAGGGTGTGGAGGGGCTGAAGAACTTCCTGGAATTTGCCGAACGGGGCCGCCTCTCCGTCAATCCGATGCAGGTAAAGCCCAATGAAGAGAGCGACCTGATAAACGACTTGGCCGTTGAACTGGGCAAGCAAGGCTACGAGGTCGACAAGTTTGTGGGCCGTTCGCAGTTCAAGATTGACCTTGCCGTTATCGACCCGCACAACAAGGACACCTACATCATGGGCATACTGACCGATGGCAAGCACTATTATGAGACCAAGACGGAGCGTGACCGCGAGATTTGCCAGCCCAATGTGCTGCGTATGCTCAACTGGAACGTGATGAAGGTGTGGTCCGTAGACTGGTTTGAGAACCGGCAGGCCGTGGTAGAACGCATCGTGAAAGCACTGCAGGACATCCAGGAAGGCAAGCCTGCAGCCGAGCAGCCGATACCCAAGTCGGCTGCATTCTCGGTGGAGCAGGAACCCGTGGAGATAGCTGTCAACGAGCATCAGCAGGACTATGTCGTTGCCGATGACCCCAAGATAACGCGGCAGGGCGACCTGGATTACGTGCTCACCCAAGGCCGCAACGTGGCTACTGAGCTGCGTCACATCGTCGAAGTGGAACAACCTGTTACGGCGGGTTATCTTGCCAAGCGCATTGTAAAGATTTGGGGGCTCACCCGGGTGACGCCTCGACTGCAGACATTCGTGAGCCGACAGCTCGATACCTTTGCCTACCGAGACCTCACTACCGACCTTGAGAACCCCTGCTTCTGGCTTTCGCCCGAGACGGCAAACGGCTACGACAAGTACAGAGTGAACTCCGGACGCGACATTACGGATATTCCGCTCATCGAACTCATGAACGCCATGCACTATGCAGTGGAGCAGCAGATATCCGTTTCGGCCGAAGATTTGAAGCGGCAGGTGGCCCAGCTGCTTGGCTTTGCACGCAAGGGAGCCAAGATAGGCGAAGCGGCAGACAAGGCGCTGCAGAACTTACTGGATGCCGGAACGCTCCGGGAGACGGGCGGAATGGTGTCGCTCGTGCCGCAGCAGTAAGGTCTAAGGCCCGCCGACCCGTTAAAACCGCGGTTATGAAAGCACCGCTTGGTGTAGCAACAGGTGTGCTATGGCGGTGCAGAAACGTGGAGTGGGCAACTTTTGACAGGTGTCGAACCATCGTGTGACAGGTGTCGAACCATCGTGTGACAGGTGTCGAATAATCGTGCGACACTTGTCGAAAGTTCCCGGAACATAGCTTCAAGACTTTTCCCGGGTACTTACAGTACCCTCGGGGCAGTGTTGCAGCCGTTCCCCTGCATCGGTTAAATGTGTACAAATATCCGCCATTGATACGGCGGATATTTGTTTTTTTATGCCTATCTTTGCAATATGAAACTTTGGGCTATCGTATTTTTCCTGCTTCCCGTCGTGGGAATAGGCTATTCTTTTTACCGTACCTGGCACCTGCTGCCCCTGTCCGTACCCTTCAAGATTGGCGTGTTGGCCGTGTTGGCGGTGTGTATCTTCCTGTTCTTTGCCAACTTTGTGGTGTGGGACATCAACAAGTTGCCCCTGTCCCTGGCCACTGCAGCCTACGAGGTGGGCAATTCCAGCCTCTTCATCCTGCTCTACGTGGTCATGCTCTACGTGCTGCTCGACCTCCTTCGGCTGCTGCACGTAGTGCCTGCCTCGTTCATGGAGCACAACTGGCAGGGCACGCTCACCGTGCTGGCGGTAACGACGGGGCTCTTCGTTTACGGCTATTTACACTATATAAATAAGGTGAGACAACCTTTGGAACTGAAGACGCAGAAGCTGAAAGCCACCGACCGGCCGCTGCGGATGGTCATGCTGACCGACCTGCACATAGGCTACCACAACCGGGCAGATGAACTGGAGCGGTGGGTGAGGCTTGTCAATGCAGAGCAACCCGACCTTGTGCTCATTGGCGGCGACATCATCGACGGCCACATGAGGCCGCTGCGCGAGCAGCACATGGCGCAGGTATTCCGCCACATAACGGCTCCCGTGGTGGCCTGTCTGGGCAATCACGAGTATTATTCGGGCTGTCCGGAGGCGTTGGAGTTTTACCGCGAGGCCGGCATCACGCTGCTGCGCGACTCCGTGGCGACGGTTAAAGGTGTCAATATCGTGGGCCGCGACGACCGTACTAACCCGCGGCGAAAGAGCATCAGCGAGCTTACAGCGGGTCTCGACCGGTCGCTTTACACCATATTACTCGACCACCAGCCCTATCACTTGGAAGAAGCAGAGCGCGCGGGCATCGATTTCCAGCTGAGCGGACACACGCACTATGGCCAGGTGTGGCCCATATCGTGGATTGAGGATGCCATCTACGAGGACGCCTACGGCCCGCTGCAGAAAGGCGGAACGCAGTATTACGTAACCAGTGGCATAGGCATCTGGGGCGCTAAGTTCCGCATCGGAACCCGCTCGGAGTATGTGGTGGCCGAACTCAAGGGAACCCGATGAAGCCTGATTTGGAACAGATTGCCGGCTGGTTCGATACGTTCAACCGCGATTACTTTGGCGGCGGACTGCCCCGCCCGCGGTTTGCACTCTCACGGTCGCGTACCCGGCTGGGGTCCATGTCGTGCAAGAAGCAGCTGCGCGGAGGTCGACTGCAGTGCACGGACTATACCATCCGCCTGACTACCTACTACGACCAGACCGAACGGCAGCTGCAAACAATCCTGCTGCACGAGATGATTCACCTCTCCATCGCCCACACCGGATTGCGCGATACGGCACCTCACGGCGTGATATTCCGCGGCATGATGGATGCCCTGAACCGCAAGTACGGCTGGCAACTGTCCGTTTCAACGCCCATGAAGGGCGTGCCCCACACCGCTGCCACAGCCCGCAACAAGACCTATCTGGTGCTGGCACTCGAGACTGCAGACAGCAAATGCTACCTCTCCGTAGTCAACCCACGCTGGGCCCGCACGCTTCACAGCCGCCTGCCGAGGGTCTCCGCCATCAGGAAATACGGCTGGTTCCACTCCCGTAACGATTTTTTCAGTAACTTTCCGGCCGTGAGGAGCCTGCGCGGAAGAGAGGTTTCAAGAGCGTTTCTCATGCAGATGCTCCCGCAAATGCAGGCTGCAGATACCTCTGCCTGGTAGGGTTTGAAGGGCGGGGAACATCTGCAACGGCCTTGGCAGCTGCCCCCATCAAAACAAAAAAGTGCAAGAACTGCCGTCACGACAGCCCTTACACGAAATCAAATTTACGCGTGCAGGCCGATGCCTCACGGCAAGACCATGCTCACTACTCTATGAAAGAGTTACTTAAAAATGAAAAGTTTTATTTGTGAATATTCCGTCCGCCGACGAAAGACGATGCTCCCACAATAATCATCGAGTTAACGCGTGGGAGCCTCCCCTTGTTCCTATGGGGTTGGAGTCGTACCGCCACCCGGCTGGCTCTGCTTCTTCGTACTCTCCGCCAGCTTCACCTGTATGTCCTGCAGGAATTGTTTGCGATGCTTGCGGTCGGTCGCCGTCCAGTGTGCTTCCGGCTGGAAGTTGACGCGGGCGCCGACGATGTGGGCCACTGGGTTGAAGTCTTCCCGGGTGTCAGCTGCCACGCTCTTCAGTCCGATTTTAAAGGAACCGAAGCCGTCGAGCACCACTCGGTCGCCGTTCTTGAGATGATTGTCCATCACATTGACCAGTTCTTTCAGCACGGCGTACACATCGGCCTGCTTGGCCGTGGTGTTGTCTTGTATTTCCTGGCTGAGAGTTTCAAGGTCAACCTTGTCACCTGGTATGGCACGTGCATACCATTTACCATTGTTCAGGCTGTTTCTGCGATTGTCCTGATAGAGTTTGTACTTTACTGACATAGATGTAAGGTTTTAAAAGTTGAACATATAGAAGTGAAGTAAATAATCTCCTCGCGAGGAGGAGCTATTCTCTTAGATGTAGTGAGATGGCCTCACTGTTGTAGTGAGATGGCCTCACTGTCGTAGTGAGATGGCCTCACTGTCGTAGTGAGATGGCCTCACTGTCGTAGTGAGATGGCCTCACTACAGCCGGGAGACATGCTCCTTGCAATGGATACATATCCTGACTGTAATGAGGCCATGTCCTCATGCGGTTAGAAAGCTATGACCGAGTGGGCCGCGTAGCCGTTGTTGGAGGTTTCTCCACTGCGCTTGTCAATGTAAGTGAATCCTATCTCCGTGTTCAGCAGGCGTACACAGCAGGCATAGCCGCCGCTCTTAGCCTCGTCGCAAGCCCAGAGATACCAGTCAATCTGTCCATCGGCAGGAACATAGAACGTAGTCTGTGGTATCCGGCCGTCGCTATAGTATTGGGCCAGTACGGGATTGTAATAACTGTCGAAGTACCTGGTGAACTTGTTCAGATAGTTCTTCATCTCGTCTGAAGAGTGGAACAGCCAGCTGAAGGTGTATATTTGTCCGGTGGCATTCTTGCCCATTACGAGGTCGTTGGGATTGAGTCCGGAGAGGTTGGCAAACATCAGGAACCATTGTCCGATGCTTGGCAGATACCATCCGCTGGTGCCCGCCGGGGTCGGAACTGCGGGAATGTCGTTGTAAGCATATTGCCACCACTGCTTTCCGTATTCCATAGCCAAGGGTATGGCAGCCTTCTGTCCGTTGTGGTTGTAGTAGTTCTCATAGGTGTAGCTGCTCAGATACTTGTTGTTGAGGGTCTCGCATGTAGTCAGACCATCCAAGTTCTGCATCATTGTCAACGGAGCTGTTGCGTTGGCATTGACGTTTTCGAACACGTTCTCGGCCTCCGGATAGTCGTTGTTGTCAGGGCTCCACGGCGTAGGCCAGGCTGCATCGCGCAGTGCCACGGCATATCCGTGCTTGTAGCCTTTCTGCCTGTCGGCCTCGCTCGTGTAGTTGCTGAAGACGAGAGCCACGGGATATTTGTCCTGATAGTACTCTAACGGCCCCCATGTACCGTCACTGTACAGGTAGTCGCCTATGCGAGGTATCAGTCCTTCGGCCTTCAGTCCGATGGTTCTTGCCACCACCTGCTGTGCGGGGAACGACTTTCCCTTGAGGTTGATGTTCCTGCGGAACACCCGCTTGCTGTCTCCCTGTACCTTTACAGACAGTTCGCCGGTGAGCTTATCGTTGGCCGGAACGACTGCGTAGACCCTTGCCTTGGTATCGGAAACGGGTATGGAGAGGTTCGTCAGGCTGAAGAATGTGTTTGCGCTGTATGTTTTCGTGCTGCCGCCGGCTCCGTATTCGAACGAAGCATTTGCAGCGAAGATGCTCTTGTCGGTAGCTGCAGAGGGCACGAAAATCATCGACAGGTCTGTAAGGGCATTGCCCGGCGAGACGGAAGCGTCTGTCTGGAAGTCCAGCCGCAGCACACTCATCTGGTGGTTAAAGCGCAGGCCGGCCTCGGCTTTGCCTTCTGCGTACATCAAATCGTAGTCGGCAATCTTGTCAGCCAGGCCGGTTTGTCCCGAGAGGTCGACGCTTACCTTGAGCTTGTTGTCGGCAACCGCAGCCTCAATCTTGTCCGTTGTCGTGTTGTTGACGGCATAGAGAGTACTGGTTCTGAAGGCCTCGGCGTCGGCACCGGTCTCCACCGTACCGTGGAAAATGGCAGAGTTGCCGTTAGCGGAGGCAACTGTCAGTTCCGCTGTCTTCATGGTTCCGCCGCTCATGTAGGCCACGGTGAGCCTGTCGTCGGCCTCCCAAGTGGTCTTCAGGCCGTCGGCATCGTCTTCTGCAACGGCCACACGGGTCGCTCCAGCGGGCTTTGAACCGGCCGGCATGTCGATTTCGGCATTGACGGAGACCTCGAAACCCGTCTGGGGAGTGGTTGTATTCTGCTCGTTTTCGTCCTGGTCAGAGCAGGCGGAAAGAGCAAGTGAAGCTAACAAACAGCTGCAAAAGATGCGTGCAGCGCTCTTAAATGTCATTTGTTCCATAGTATATCGGCTTTTGAGTTGTTAGGGTTTTCGCTGTCACTCCAGTCGTCACCGTCTGAAGTGTCATTGTCCAAATTCCAGTCTCCGATTTTTCCGGAGACGCAAATCATGCTCTCCATTTCCATTCTGATGACCCTGATGTCAGGTTTCAGATATGGGCTTTTCATTTCAGACGTTGCGCCTGAGGATTGTACTTTACAATTCATTTTCTTCATTACATTATGTTTATGTTATCATAAGTTATTTATCTTCTCTTTTTCCTTTCCGTGTAGTCTGTTGCTTCTGCCCCAGTCTTGAGGCTTGCATTTAGGTTGTAAACATTATTTCTGCCTGCTAAATTGCAGTGTAAACAATGCCCACCTCTTGGTAAGAGGTGGAAAGGAAGTTAGAAAAGATTGCTTTTCAGATAGTTATGAACATGAAGTACGAAAGAAAATCAAAGTATATTTAATTCTATCATGTGATTTTAGTGTCAAAAAACTTGTAGGATTAAAATAAATGAATTACCTTTGCAGCGATTTAATGAAATGTTTCCACCTCTTACCAAGAGGCGGAGCAAATAATTCATTCAGCAGTTTTTTATTTGCCAAAGCCAGACTCCTGTCGTTTATCTGGCTGATATAAATAAGGGTGGTTTGCGTATCTGTGTGCCCTAATGCTTTCGAGATAATGGGCAGGTCTATGTTTCTGGCATAGGCTATGCTGGCCCACGAATGGCGGGCAACATAGGAACTCAGTCGTACATTCAGCCCTGCCTTGGCCGAAAGTTTCTTCAACGTGGCGTTATAATGGCGGAGCGACGAGGCGTATTTCTTGTTCCGCCGGCTTTCCTCCACCTTATTTAATATAGGGAACACGTACTCTCCGCTTTCCCGTTTGTACTTGTTGATGATGTCGAGCATGCAAGGCTCTATCCTCACCCTTATCTTCTTGCCTGTTTTACGGCGGTAGTAGACTATGTGGCGGTCCTTTATCTGCGACTTCTTCAGGTTGGCTACATCTACGAAGGGCATTCCCATGGTGTAGAATGAGAACAGGAAGATGTCTCTGGCCAATGCCGCGAACGAGTGTTCGGGCAGTTGCAGCTGCCGGAGTTTGCGTATGTCGGCAATCCCGATGCCCCGTTTGTCGGTCGTTTCATTCCCCGTAAACACGTTCGCAAAGGGATTGCTGCGTCTCAGCAAGTGCCTGCCAGCCGCCTTGTTGTAGATGGCCCGAAGCGAGCGCAGGTAGCAGGAAGAGGTGTTGGCACAAACTCCCTGCTGCCGTAACCATCGCTCGTATTTCTCCAGGATATCCTTGTTGATGGCAGAAATGGGAATGTTTCTGTTGTTGTTAAAGCGGACGAACGAGTGTACTGCGGTCTTGTAGTTGTCCTTGGTAGAATTGCTTGCACCTTGTGCGGCAGTGTTCATAAAGTGCGATAGCATGACCTGGTGCTGTCTATGCCCTCTTTGCGAGGGCTTCCTTCTGGCTGAACAGACTTTCTTAAATGGAAAAACGAAGTGAAGCATGAGTGGTGGCGGTTGTCAGTCGGTATGGCATATAACTCTGAAGTAGGTGAGATTGATTCTGTCTTGAGCTTTATAATCGTTGTAGGTTCTCTGTGCGAAAGATTGTATTGACGGTTTCCTGATGCCTGTAACTGTACGGGCTGATAGAGTAAAGCAACCAACCGGGGGTGGCGGATGCCGTTCTTTTGTTTGGCTGAGGTTAAAAGAAAAGAGACCTGCGGACGCTTGATGCCGGAGGTCTCCTTACATGCAGTGTTAAAGGTGTCTTCCTCTCTCCCGCTGGTTGATGAAAGGGAAGCACCCTGTTTACAGGTCGTAGATGTACTTAAAGTCCTTTTCCGTCTTGAGCGAGTTGCCTACGAAGCAGGCGCGGTGCGAGAAGGCTTCCAGCTTCTTGCGCAGTTTCTCGTCGAATTCGGCCTTCAGATGGAAGGTGATGGCGATGCGGGTAACCTCGAAGGCGGTTGTGTCTTCCTCGTAATCGTCCACCTCCGCATAGCAGCCTGCAAAGGAGGCGCCGGCTTTCTCGGCACTAAGTCCCATCACGGTGAGGGCACAGGCGGCCAGTGCGGTGCACAGAATTTCAACCGGGTTGGCGTGTTCGCCGTAGCCGCCTGCCTGTGCGCCGGCGTCGGTTGTAATGGTTTCGCGGGTCTTGTTGTAAGTTGATTCCACGCGGGCTTTGCCCAAATACTTTGTCGTTACTACTGACATGATATTCTCTATTTATTTGTTAAACAGTAATCTCAATCAGCATTGCTACCGAACTGCGGTCGTATCAGTGCAATGCTGTAGTTGGTTTGTTGTATTGCGCATTGCTTATAGCATCGAAATGGTTGGGGAAGAAAGGGTGCACCTGTTCCAAATTCTTGCAGAAAAAGTGCTATATGGTCAATTCGCATACAATGGATGATTTAATGAGTGTAATCCAGTAACGTGACTTGTTCGCTGAATTTGTTTCTCACCATTTGTATCATTTTCTCATGGAATGGGCATGGGTAGCCAATTGGAGTGCCTTTCTTGATGCATGAAGCGAAAGCTATGACATCGGCACCACGTTCTATCAGTAGCTTTGCTTTCAGTAGAATACGTTTGCCAGGGCAACCACCACAATTAGTGAAACCTATGAGTTCCAAATCATCATCCAAGTCAGCAAACGACCCTCGTTTGTTGTTGATGGCCATAAAATCAGCAGAACCAGGGCAAATGTCCTCGGTTTGCATACAACGGATAATGCCTACTTTCTTCATGTTTTTGTATTTTCAGGTGTGATTCTGCATGTTTACAGCAGGGCTTCCACGGCCTTGCTCACGGCCTCCATGCTCTCCGTAGGCTCGAAACGGCGCACCACCCGGCCCTTACGGTCTACGAGGAACTTGGTAAAGTTCCACTTGATATCGCTCTTGCTGGCGTAGTCAGGGTCCTGCCGGCGGAGCATCTTGTCCATCATGAGGGCACGCTCATCGGTGCCGAAGCCCTTGAACGGCTGCTCTGCCTTTAAGTAGGCAAAGAGCGGCGACTGGCTTTCGCCGTTCACGTCTACCTTGTCGAACTGCGTAAACTGAATGTTGTACGTGCCCGTGCAGAAGTTGTGAATCTCCTCGTAGGTGCCGGGTGCCTGTCCGCCGAACTGGTTGCAGGGAAAGTCGAGTATCTCCAGTCCGCGGTCGCGGCATTGCTCGTAGAGCTTTTCCAGCTCCTCGTACTGGGGCGTGAAGCCGCATCGGGTGGCCGTGTTCACGATGAGCAGCACTTTGCCTTTGTACTGCTTGAGGCTCACCTGCTTGCCGTTCTCGTCGAGAACTCGCTGTTTGTAGATTTGCTGAGCGCTGATGCCTGTCACTGTGAGCAGGGCTATCAGCAGGGCGATGATTTTCTTCATCATTGTGTGGGGTTAAAAAGTGAATGATAAAAAGCGAAAAACCGGAAAGCCTGCCGACACGGGCGCAGGGCCCGGCGACTGCCTTTCCGGTTTTTGTTGTTGCTTACAGGTTGGCCAGCTCCACAATTTTGTCAATGGCGGCGCTAAGCCCGTCGGCGTTCTTTCCGCCTGCCTGGGCGTAGTGGGGCTGTCCGCCGCCGCCGCCCTGGATGAGCTTGGCGGCCTCGCGAACCATCTTGCCGGCGTTCAGGCCGTGGTCGTTCACCAGGTCTTCGCTCAGCATCAAGCTCAGCATCGGCTTGCCGTCGGCCACCGAACCCACCACGCAGAGCAGGTTCTCCGTAATCTCCTGCCGCACCTTGAACACCAAGTCCTTGGCGCTGGCGGCGTCTATGAGCAGCACGGCCCGCACCACCTTCACGCCGTTAACGGTGGTGGCAGCGGCCACGAGCTGGTCCTTGAGCTGCTCGACCTTCTGCGCACGGAACCTTTCTATTTCCCTTCGCATCTCGTCGTTGTCGTCTATGTACTTGCGGATAACGCCCTGCAGATCCTTGGCATTGTTGAAGAGGGCGCGCACCTCGTTAAGAGTATCCTCCACGCGGTAGAGCGCTTCCTCGCATGCTTTGCCCGTAAGCGCTTCTATGCGACGTACACCGGCTGCCACGCTGCTCTCCGATACTATCTTGAAGAAGCCTATACGGCCCGTGCTCTTGGCATGAATACCGCCGCAGAACTCGCACGACGGGCCGAAGCGAACTACCCTTACCTTGTCTCCGTACTTCTCTCCGAATACGGCCACGGCACCCATCTCCCGGGCTTCTTCCATCGGGGTGTCGCGGTGCTCCTCAAGACTGAAGTCCTGGCGTATCATTCCGTTCACCATTCGCTCTACCTGTCGCAGCTCCTCGTCGGTAACTTTCTGGAAGTGGGAGAAGTCGAAACGCAGCGTCTCGGCATCCACATACGAGCCTTTCTGCTCCACATGTTCGCCCAAGACCTGCTTGAGTGCGTAGTCCAACAGGTGCGTTGCGGTGTGGTTGGCGGCGCTGGCGTTGCGCTTGTCTATGTCTACGCAGGCCATGAAGTCGGCCGAGGGGTCCTGCGGCAGCTGCCTGATGATGTGTATGCTCTGGTTGTTCTCGCGCTTGGTATCGGTTATTTCCACGGTCTCGTTCTCGCTTACGAGCACGCCCGTGTCGCCTACCTGGCCACCCATCTCGCCGTAGAAAGGCGTGTGGTCGAGCACTACTTCGTAGAAGGTGTTCTTCTTCTGCGTAACCCGGCGGTAGCGCAGGATGTGGCACTCGTACTCGGTATAGTCGTAGCCCACGAACTCCTGTTCGCCCTCACGCAGCACCTGCCAGTCGCCGTTCTCAACTACGGCGGCGTTGCGGGCGCGGGCCTTCTGCTTTTCCATTTCCTCATTGAAGCCTTGCTCATCGACAGTATAGCCGTTTTCGCGGCAGATGAGCTCCGTCAAATCGAGCGGGAAGCCGTACGTATCGAACAGTCTGAAGGCGCTGGCGCCGTCGAGTTGCGTCTGTGCATGGGCCTTGAGCTCGTCCATGTCGCCGTTAAGCAGGTTGATGCCCTTCTCGAGCGTGCGCAGGAACGAGTCCTCCTCCTCCTTCATTACGCGGCCTATGAGCTCCTGTTGTGCCAGCAGTTCGGGGTATGCCTGCCCCATCTCCTGCACCAGAACGGGCATGAGTTTGAACATGAAGGCGCTCTTCTGGTCCAGGAACGTGTAGGCATAGCGCACGGCGCGGCGCAGAATGCGGCGGATAACGTAGCCGGCCTTGGCGTTAGAAGGCAGCTGACCGTCGGCTATGGAGAAGGCTACAGCGCGCAGATGGTCGGCCACCACGCGCATGGCTACGTCCGTTTTCTCCTGCTCGTTGGCGCATTCGCCATTCCCACCCGTAGGCGTAGAAAAACCGTAGTGCTTGCCCGAGAGCTGCTCTATGCGCTCGATGATGGGCTGGAAGATGTCCGTATCGTAGTTGGAATGCTTGCCCTGGAGCATGCGCACCAGCCGTTCAAAGCCCATGCCGGTATCGATAACGTGCATGGGAAGCGGCTGCAACGAGCCGTCGGACTTGCGGTTGAACTGCATGAACACGATGTTCCATATCTCGATAACCTGCGGGTCGTCCTTGTTCACCAGCTCCCTTCCGGGCACTTTGGCTTTCTCTTCGGCCGGCCGGGAGTCTACATGTATCTCCGAGCAGGGGCCGCATGGGCCCGTGTCACCCATCTCCCAGAAGTTGTCGTGCTTGTTTCCGTCGATGATGTGGTCCTGCGGCAGGTGCTTTGCCCAGTAGGAGGCAGCCTCGTTGTCGCGCGGAATGTTCTCCTCGGGCGAACCCTCGAACACCGTTACGTACAGGTCCTCGGGGTTCAGGTGCAGCACGTTGACCAGGTACTCCCAGGCATAATCGATGGCTCCCTCCTTGAAGTAGTCGCCGAAACTCCAGTTACCCAGCATCTCGAACATGGTGTGGTGGTAGGTATCGTGCCCCACCTCTTCCAGGTCGTTGTGCTTGCCGCTCACGCGGAGGCACTTCTGCGAGTCGGTACGGCGGCGCGGTTCGGGCTGCTTGGTGCCCAGAATAATGTCTTTCCACTGGTTCATACCGGCATTTGTAAACATCAGCGTAGGGTCGTCCTTGATAACCATGGGGGCCGACGGTACGATGACGTGTCCCTTTGACTCGAAGAACTTCTTGTACGAGTCGCGTATTTCATTTGCTGTCATCATCTATATTTATGAGTTTATTTATTTAAAAAAGCACTGCAAAGATACTGCAACTTGCGAGAATAACCAAATTATCGGCATTCATCTTTTTGTAAAAATACGACCAAAAAGGGGAATTATATCCAATCTTTTGCTATCTTTGCAGCATCAGCAATATATTACAGACTATGGCACTCAACCCCAACAAGAACTTGAAACTGTATTATTCCATCAAGGAAGTAGGTAAAATCATCGGCGTGAGCGAGAGCACGCTGCGCTTCTGGGAGACCGAGATACCGCAGCTGAAGCCCAAGACCCTGCCCGGCAGCAACATACGCCAGTACACCGACAAGGACGTGGAACTGCTCAAAACGGTGTACACGCTGGTCAAGGTTCGCGGCTTCAAGCTGGCTGCGGCACGTAAGATGCTGAACCAGAACCGTACCGGCGCCGACCGCAGTGCAGAGATACTGGACACGCTCATCTCCGTGCGCGACCAGCTGAAGGACCTCAAGCAGCACCTCGACGGGCTGGTGTAGGCCGGTGGCCGGCGGTCTTTGCCACCGCAGTTTGTAGCCTGCTGTATTGCGTAATCTTGTTTCCTGATGGCCCGGAGGGCCGCAGTTGTTTTACCGGACATGCCTTTCAAGCTCCTTGAAGGATATGTTCAAGCGGCTTGAAGATATCGTTCAAGCCCCTTGAAGCATATCTCCAAGAAACCCGTTTGTAACTTATTGAAAACCAAGTGTATAGAATCCGTGCCCGGAACGCATGAAAAACGGGGCGGCAGAGGCCTTGTTTTCAGCCTTTGCCGCCCCGTTGTGACGGTGGCGATGGGTGCCTACGGAGCGTAGATACGGTTAATGCGGTTGTAGTCTGTGTCGTTGTACTCGTTCTTCTCTCCGGCCAGTTCCACCCGCATGGAGCCGATGGAGCGCCGCTGCTGCTTGTCGTAGAAGGAGATGTTGGCCCATTCACGTATGTTGCCTGCTTCCTCGAGGCTTTCTGTATCGACACTGAAATCAACGTCGAGGTGGTATTTACCGGCCACGATTGGGGGATAGACGGACAGCGGTCCGTCCTTATCCAGCTGCCGGACGAATGCTTCGGTGCCGTATTCGCGGGCAACTTTTTGAAGCGAAGGCTTGTCTACAGGGCGTTGCAGGTTCTCGTGCGTGTACATGATGTAGAACTCGGTGGCGATATCAAAGTAGTCGTAGGATTCGGGCATGGGATAAACGCTGAGGCTGCCGTTACGCGAGAAGGCGAGAACAGAGGCCCAGCCGTCGTCGGTATCGGGTACGTAAGCGCCTGCGATGATATATACAGTGGTGTTGGTAATGAGCGATACGAAGCTCGGGTGCAGCTGGCGGGTGTCGTCTTCGGCACCCAGTACGGTGCGCGTGGTTATGGGTTTGCGGTCGAAGAGCAGCTTGCCGTTCCTCGAAATGGTAACCAAGAGGGTGGAGTCGCGTAGGTTGGTGCCCTTTATTTGGGTGTTGTTGGCTGCTGTTTGCAGCACTACGTGCCACCCGCAGCAGGTGGTGTCCTGCTGTGTTACGGGCTTGGCAGAGGGCAGTAGGGTAGTGTCGCGGCCGGCTACAGGCGCCTCTGTGGGCGCCACTGCTGGTTGCGGTGCCTGCTTGTGGGCGTTGCGGCACGCTACGAGCAGGCATGTTGCCGCCAAAATGGGTAGCAGCAGGCGTGCTGCAAAGGTTGTTGGTCGGTTTTTCATCATGTTTGTTATTAGGTTGGCAGTAGGCAGCGGAGGAACAGGCGCAGGCCACGGACGTTACATGATGCGCTGTATCTCCTGTATGCCGTCTATCTTCTTGAGGTTGTCGATGATGATTTTCACGTCGTCGCGGTCGTGAATTTTGATTTCGATGGCGCCGTCGAAGATGCCTTCATCGCTGGAGACGGTAATCTTGTGGATGTTGACGTCGAGCTGCTGGGAAATGACTTTCGACACGTCGAGCAGCATTCCCATGCGGTCTATGCCGCGAAGTTCGATGGTGGCATCGAAGAACAGCTTGCGGTGCATGTCCCATTTGGCATCCAGAATGCGGTTGCCGAAGCTGGACTTGAGCTTGCTTGCCACCGGACAGGCACGCTTGTGGATTTCTATCTGGTTCTTGTTGTCGATGTAGCCCAGTATGTCGTCGCCCGGAATGGGGTGGCAGCAGTCGGAGAACTTGTAGCGGCTGATGGTCTCCTCGTTGATGATGACGGGCTTCTTCTTGTTGAATTCCTTGCCCACAACGATGAGTTCGCTCTTCTGCTGCGCAGCTTTGTCGGGCTTCTTGTCGTGCAGGAAGGGCACGAACTTGCGCCAGCTGATGCCGTTGTCCTTCTCTTTCTTGCCGCTGATGGCGTCCAGGTCGTGGTCTCCCAGGTTGATGGTGCGGTCGCCTATGGCCTGAAAAAGGTTCTCGTGTTTGGGCAGTTCGTGCAGTTCACACAGCTTGTCGAGTATGGAAGTGGTTGTTTCGAGGTCGTTCTCCTGCAGCCACTGGGTCAGCATCTCTTCACCCATCTTCTGTATCTCGCGGTTGTCGCGTCGCAGAATGGCCATGATTTTGGCCTTGGCCTTGGCAGTCGAGACGAAATTAATCCATGAGGGCTGCACGTGCTGCGACTTTGAAGTGAGGATTTCTACCTGGTCTCCGCTCTGTAACTTGTGGCTCAGGGGCACCAGCTTGTGGTTAACCTTGGCTCCGATGCAGTGACTGCCGAGGAAAGTGTGTATCTGGAAGGCGAAGTCGAGCGCCGTGCAACCTGCCGGCATGGTCTTGATTTCGCCCTTGGGGGTGAAGACGAAAATCTCCGAAGCAAAGAGATTGAGCTTGATGGCATCAAGAAAATCCATGGCATCGGGCTGCGGGTCGTCGAGTATCTCCTTGATGGTGCGCAGCCAGTCGTTGAGTTCACCCTCGTCTTCGGCTATCTCTCCGCCCTCCTTGTACTTCCAGTGGGCGGCAAATCCCTGCTCGGCTACCTCGTCCATGTGGTCGGAACGTATCTGTACTTCTATCCACCGGCCCTGCTTGCTCATCAGGGTAACGTGCAAGGCCTGGTACCCATTGGCCTTTGGATGGTTGAGCCAATCGCGCAGGCGGTCGGGGTGGCTCTTGTAAATCTTGCTGATGGCCACGTAAATATTGAAGCACTCGTTGACTTCCTGCTCACGAACCTTGGGCACGAAGATGATGCGCACGGCCAGAATGTCGTAAATCTCGTCGAAGGTAACGTGCTTGGTCTGCATCTTGTTCCAGATGGAGTAGGGGCTCTTGATGCGTGCCTTGATTTCGTACTGTATGCCCATACGGTCGAGTGCAGCGCGTATGGGGGCGGTAAAGTCGTTGAAGAGCTTGTTCCGTTGTTCCTCGGTAAAGGAGAGTTTCTGCCTGATGCTGGCGTATTCTTCAGGGTGTTCGTACTTGAAACTGAGGTCTTCAAGCTCGGTCTTTATTTTGTTCAGTCCCAGCCGGTTGGCCAAGGGGGCGTAGATGTAGAGTGTTTCGCCGGCTATCTTGTACTGCTTGTTGGCCGGTTGCGACGCCAAGGTGCGCATGTTGTGCAGGCGGTCGCAAATCTTGATGAGTATCACGCGGATGTCGTCACTCATGGTGAGGAGCAGCTTCTTGAAGTTTTCGGCCTGCGCCGAGGCCCTGTCTCCGAAGATGCCTCCGCTGATTTTGGTCAGCCCGTCAACAATGTGAGCTATCTTGGGGCCGAAGATGTTCTCTATATCTTCGACGGTGTAGTCGGTGTCTTCCACCACATCATGCAGCAAAGCAGAGCAGATACTGGTGGAACCCAGCCCCATTTCCTGGCACGCAACCTGTGCAACGGCGATGGGGTGCATGATGTATGGCTCGCCCGAGAGGCGGCGGACGCCCTTGTGGGCCTGCCGTGCAAAGTTGAAAGCCTTGGTGATGATGTCCACCTTCTTGCGGTGGCGCGAGGCCAGATAGGTATCAAGCAGGTGCTGGAAAGCGGCATCGATGGTCTTCTCATCGGCCTCTTCCCGTTCTTTGTCTTTCAAATTCAGGTCGTTCATATAGCTGTTTAAGAATTTGTGAGGTGTAGGTCAGCTTTTCGTTATCTTACCTTTATCTTCTTGCCTGCACGGATGCTGCTGCCACTGATGCGGTTGAGTTTGCGCAGTTTCTTTACCGTTGTGTGGTTTCGGGCTGCAATCTCGGAGAGTGTGTCGCCGCTTCTTACGGTCACGCTTTTGCTTCTGCTCCTCGTCCGGCGGCTGCTCCGGCCCCGGCGACTGTAATGACGTGAGCGGGAAGAGGAACGCCGCTCGTAGCTGGGAGCCTTGCGGCCGTAGGACGGTTCGGGCTCGTTTACCTCCACCTCGCGGCGCTTGCTGAACATATCTTCGGTGGTATAAGCGAAGATGGAGTCTTCGTTGTCGATGAAAGAATTGACGAGCGAGGCCGGCAACCGTAGTGCCGAAGGCTTGCTGCTGCCGTTGACAACGTTGTGACGGTACTGCGGGTTGAGTTCTGCCAGCCGCTCGGTGCTGATGTCGAGCACGTGGGCTATCTGCTCGAAGTGCAGGTCTCGGCTCACTACAATGGTGTCTGATTTGGCCGGGAGGTCAGTCATCATGGGGCAGATGTTGTGGTCGCAGTAGTAATTCATGATGTAGTTGGCAGCTATGAAGGCCGGAACGTAGCCGCGGGTTTCCTGGGGCAGGTAGGGATAAATCTTCCAGTAGTCGGCTTCGCCCTTAGATCTGTGTATGGCTTTGCTCACCTTTTCGGGTCCTGCATTGTACGCGGCAATCACCAGATTCCAGTCACCGAATATCTTGTAAAGGTCGCTTAGGTAGTGAGCAGCGGCATACGAGGCCTTTACCGGGTCGCGTCGCTCGTCTACAAGCGAGTTAACTTCAAGCCCGTAGCGCTTTCCTGTGCCGAGCATGAACTGCCACAAGCCCGTTGCTCCTACGCGCGAAACGGCCTTGGGATTGAGTGCCGACTCGATGACGGGCAGGTATTTGAGTTCCAGCGGCAGTCCGTAGGTCTCCAAGGCCTGCTCGAATATGGGCATGTAAAAGTTCTGTGCGCCCAGCATATAGCTGACCGAACGGCGTAGCTGACTGCTGTAGCGGTCGATGAATTTCTGAACAACGTCGTTGTAAGGCAGCTCTATGATGGAAGGAATGCGGGCCAGGCGGTCCTTATAGGTGTTCTTGTCGTAAACGGGGTTTACGTCGGGCATGTTGCAGGAGGTGTCTGGCTTGAGATAAGTTCTCGTGTTGTAGAGCGAAAGCAGGCTGTCCAAGGCCGTAGTCATGCCCTCCGGCAGTTCAATTTGTTCTTGTTGGCCGTTTGGATTGGTTACTGTGATTTCTTCTTCGTTGTTGACTTGAGCGTGCATCGCGCATGTTCCGCCTAAAACGAGGGCAACCGTCAGTAGGAAAATCTTCTTCATTATGTGTTGTGGTTCTATATGCTAAGTTGGGAATTAAAATCGGAAACTGCACTGTAAGCCTATGGCCGACGACTTCAGTGGGTTGCGGTCGGCGTTGCTGTTCAGCACGGCAGGCTCCACGCGGAGGCTCAAATCCTCGGAAATGTCAAACTCGGAGAGCGACGCATCCACGTAGGCATCCACCACGGAGAGGGCATAGACGCCTATGAGTGAGAACACGCTGAGGTCTCGCCAGCGGCGGTAACGATCCTTGCGTTTGCGGAATATTTCCTGATATTGTGCCTTGTTGCTGTCGTCAATCTTGGTTCCGAGGTGCAGAAACTGATTGTAGCTTTGGGTCAACTCGTCGTTATCCATGATGTCCATGTAGGCTTGCGAGTAGTCTTTGTACATCATGTTGTTCCATCGCATGGCGTAAATGCACCCCACGACTCCGCCGTAGACGATGGGAAGTTTCCAGTACTTGCGGTTGTATATCTGGCCAGCACCCGGCAGTACGATGGCCAACCACAGCGCTCGTTTGGGGTTGGGACGCCACGTAGACCAGTCTCTTTTGGCCCGTTTGGTGGTTTCCGCTGTCGCCAAGCTGTCGCTGGAGGCCAGTTGCAAGCTGTCCTGGTGGGTCAGGATGGCGGCCTGCTGCCTGGCCTGATGTACGGAGTCGGCGCGTGCCTTGAGGTCTATCTGGGCCGAAACCACTGAGACAGAGCCTGCCATGATGGCAACCACGGCCATGCAACGTCGCACTATGTTGCTTGATATCAGCTTCACGACTTTACTCTTTCAGTTTGTCGAATACGTTCATGATGCGCTCCAGCTCTTCTTCATTGGCAAAGGGAATGCTTATCTTGCCCTTTCCCTTGGCCGAACAGGTCATCTGCACCTTGGCGCCCAGGAACTTGGAAAGGCGGCTCTTGAGCATGGTGAACTCCTCGGGCAGCTGCGTCTTGGCCGCAATCTTGTGCTTGCCGCTCTCTATATCCTCACCGTTCTTGAGCTGTTTGACCAGTTCTTCGACCTTTCGAACAGAGTAGCCGTTCTTCTGGATTTCCTTATAGAGCTTGATTTGAAGTGCCGGACTGTCGAGCGAAAGCAACGCCCGGGCGTGTCCCATGTCGATATCTTTCTTCTGCAAGGCCATCTGCACCTGTGCCGGAAGTTTCAGCAAGCGCAGGTAGTTGGTAATGGCAGTACGGCTCTTGCCCACCCGTTCCGATACTTTCTCTTGTGTCATGCCGCTTCCCTCGAGCAGATGTTCGTAGGCCAAAGCTATCTCTATGGCATTGAGATCTTCGCGCTGGATGTTCTCAACGAGAGCCATTTCCATCACGTTCTCATCGTTGATGGTGCGGATATATGCCGGTATAGACTTCAGCCCGGCCAGTTGCGAAGCGCGCCAGCGGCGTTCTCCGGCTATAATCTGGAACTTGTTGTCGGCTATCTGGCGCAGAGTGATGGGCTGGATGATGCCAATCTCGCGTATGCTTGTTGCCAGTTCCTGCAGTGCCTCCTGCTCAAATTCCCGGCGGGGCTGGTTGGGATTGGGGGCAATCTCATCGATGGAAATCTCGTTGATGGTGCTGCTGCCGGATGTGCTGATGGTTTCTGTCGAAATCAGTGCATCCAGACCGCGGCCCAGTGCGTTTGTCTTTGCAGCGTGGTTGTATTTCTTGTGTACGGCCATTGCTTTAACTGTTCTTGTTGATAATTTCCTTGGCAAGAGCCAGATGGTTCTTGGCGCCGGTGGAGTCTGCGTCGTAGAGGATGACGGGCAGCCCGTGGCTGGGACTCTCACTCAGCTTAACATTGCGCTGGATAACGGTCTTGAAGACCAGTTCCTGGAAGTGTCGCTTCACTTCATCGTATATTTGATTGGCCAAACGGAGCCTGCTGTCGTACATTGTCAGCAAGAAACCTTCTATCTCCAGGCTCGGGTTCAGCTTGCTTTTGATAATCTTGATGGTGTTGAGCAGCTTGCTGATGCCCTCCAGAGCGAAGTATTCGCACTGCACGGGGATGATGACCGAGTCGGCCGCCGTCAAAGAGTTGACGGTGATGAGGCCGAGCGACGGCGAGCAGTCTATGAGGATATAGTCATATTCGGAGCGTATCGGGTCCAGCAGTTGCTTGATAACTTTCTCCCTGTTGTCCAGGTTCAGCATTTCTATCTCGGCGCCCACGAGGTCTATGTGGCTCGGTATGATGTCCAGTCCGTCTATATCCGTGGTGTAGATAGCATCGCGCACGTCGGCATGGTCTATAATGCACTCGTAGAGAGAGCAGTCCACCTCCTTGATGTTTACACCCAGTCCGCTGGATGCGTTGGCCTGTGGATCGGCGTCTACTACGAGCACTGATTTCTCAAGCGTGGCCAGAGAGGCAGCCAGGTTAATGGTTGTCGTGGTTTTGCCCACACCGCCTTTCTGGTTGGCTAATGCGATTATTTTTCCCATTTTATCAATCTTCGTAAGATTTGTATTTAACTGCAAAGTTACATATTTTATGCGAGAAAGTAGTCTCCTTAAACCTTTTTTCGTACTTTTGCAGAGAAATTAAACTGAAAACAGATGGATAGAAAACGCCCGCTCATACTCATTTCCAACGACGACGGCTACCACGCCAACGGCATCAAGGCACTTGTGGCGATGCTCAAGGACATGGCCGACCTGATAGTTTGTGCCCCCGAGGCAGCCCGCTCGGGTTTTTCGCGTGCCTTCTCGGCTACAACACCGCTGCGACTCAAGCGCCGCCACAACATGGGAGACGTGGAGGTGTGGTCGTGTAACGGCACACCAGTTGACTGCGTGAAGCTGGCACTCGACCAGTTTTGCCGCGACCACCGGCCCGACTTGATACTGGGAGGCATCAACCACGGCGACAATTCGTCGGTCAACACCCACTATTCGGGCACCATGGGCGTAGCGATGGAAGGCTGCATGAAGTACATTCCCTCCGTTGCTTTTTCCTCTTGCGACTACGATGAGAATGCTAATCTGGAGCCGCTTAGGCCCTATGTGCAGCAGATTGTTGCCAAGGTGCTGGCCGAGGGATTGCCTAAAGGAGTCTGTCTGAACGTGAACTTCCCCGTGGGAGGCGATTTCCGTGGCGTCAGGATTTGCCGCATGACCTTCGGGTCGTGGGTCAAGGAGGTAGTCAGAGAGCACCATCCGCGCGGCTACGACTACTTCTGGATGGTGGGCGAGTACCGCAACGACGAGCCTGAAGCAGAGGATACCGACCAGTGGGCACTCGCTCACCGCTACGTGTCCATAACACCTACGCAGATGGATGTTACGGCCTACGGGGCCATGGACAAGCTGCGGGGATGGAATCTGCAGGCCGCGCCCCGTCCGCAGCAGTAGGGCAGGGCTGCCGCTAACTTCAGTTCACTAACCTATAAACCGTTACAGCGCTCATGAAATACTATCTTATCGTAGGCGAAGCCAGTGGAGATTTGCACGCAAGCCACCTGATGAAGTCGCTTAAAAATATTGACAACGCTGCCCAGTTCCGCTTCTTTGGCGGCGACCTGATGACAGCCGTGGGCGGTCATCGTGTGAAGCATTACAAGGAGCTGGCCTATATGGGCTTCGTGCCCGTGCTGCTCCACCTGCCTGTTATCTTCCGTAACATGGCTCTCTGCAAGCAAGATATCGTGGCATGGGCGCCCGATGTGGTGATATTGGTAGACTATCCGGGCTTTAACCTCAACATAGCCAAGTATCTGCATGCACACACGCAGATACCCGCTTACTATTACATCAGCCCCAAGATATGGGCTTGGAAGGAGTGGCGCATCAAAAGCATCAAGCGCGATGTGGCCCAGATGTTCTCCATCCTGCCGTTCGAGGTTCCCTTCTACGAGCAGAAACACAAGTTCAAGATACACTACGTGGGCAATCCCACGGCCGATGAAGTGCGTGTGTTCAGAAGAAATTACGCTGAAACTTTTGAACAGTTCTGCACCCGTAACAATGCTTTGGCAGCCTCGGGTGATAAGGGCAACGGCCTCTCTCCGCACCAACCGGTCATTGCCTTGCTTGCAGGCAGCCGCAAGCAGGAGATAAAGGACAACCTGCCTGCCATGATAGAGGCCGCCCGCAGCTACCCTGACTACCAGATGGTGCTGGCCGGCGCCCCTGCGATAGAGGACGAATACTACCACCGCTTTATCTCCGGAACCCCCGTTAAGCTGGTACGCAACGATACCTACGCACTGCTCTCTCACGCCACGGCGGCCCTTGTTACCAGCGGCACGGCCACGTTGGAGACGGCGCTCTTTGATGTTCCGCAGGTTGTTTGCTACGAAACACCCGTGCCGTGGCTCATCCGCTTCGCCTTTAATCATATAATAAGGTGTAAGTACATCAGCCTGGTGAACCTGATTGCCGACCGAGAAATCGTGCCCGAACTGCTGGCCGACCGCTTCAGCACGGCCAACATCAGGGCCGAACTGGGCCGCATCTTGCCCGGCAGTCCTGCCCGTGAACGGATGCTGCAGGCCTATCAGCAGGTGCGCGATGCCCTCGGCGACGCCGTTGCTCCTGACAACACAGCCCGCATCATGTACCGCCTGCTCGCCGGCCGGCAGCCCGAATAGCTGCTCGGAGATATCCTCGGCTTGGCATTCCGCTCAGTTTATGGCTCTAAGAAAGATATTGATGGTTTTACATAAAAAATTATTTGCCAAGCCTGACCAGTTCCACTTATTATGATTATATTTGTGGCATAACTAAAAATCTGCAGCTATATGAAAACAATATTTTATCCACCAATGATACTGTTTGCCAGTATTTGTGCCGCTCTTTTGCTCTGCAGTGCATGTTCTGATGATGATTTTGAACCTTACACGCAAACTTTGACCATCGCATCAGAACAAGTCAGCGGGATAGACTATGAAGCGAGTGCGTTCTGGGTTAAGAAGGAAGGGAGTAACACCTGGGAAAGAGACTACACGCCCATCAGCAATTTTAATTATGAACCGGGTTATGAGTACCGGATTCTGGTACGTGTAGATAAGATTAAAAACCCGGGCATTGACCAGTATCCCTATCTTTATACACTTATCAAATTGATATCAAAAGAGAAAAAAGACTCTGGCGTCCCTCCTGCTGCGCCGAATACGCCTCTGCCGTAACATCCTGCAACTTGGGCAACCCTGACCGTATAGACATTACCCGGCATCAAGTACCTAAGTGAACTGATACTGCCTGTTTGGCGGTTATTGATGCAGAGCCACGGCGGGCAGTGCATATCTGTAGTGTGATGTTGATGTTCCCGAAGTTACCACCTATTGACATAGGTCAACAAATTGCCCTGTTTCCTACAGTTCTTCGGCGCAGTTGCAACGGTGCGGAATAATAGCCGTACCTTTGTACGCGAAAGGAAAAAGAACAATATAAATCAAAACGGAAATGGGAACTTTAGCTATTATCGTCGGTATCGGCACCATCATGGTTTGCAAGGCAATGGAGATTAAGGACCTGATGTAATCATCGGTCCTTGCCGCAACCGGAAAAAGCCCGCATGTTCGCCCCAGGCAGCATGCGGGCTTTTTGCGTGCAACTTTTCCGAACGCAAACGGCAGAATCTGAAAAGAATGTCGTAAATTTGTACCAACAATACAGGAACCGCGCCTGCTTACGGCAACAGCAAGGCGGCCGGCTGTTACCTTATTCTCAATTAAACCCTAAACAACATGGCAACAGTAGACGACAAGAAAGTTATTTTCTCAATGGTGGGCGTGTCGAAAATCATCCCACAGAACCAAAAACAAATCCTCAAAGATATTTATCTCTCCTTCTTTTACGGCGCGAAGATAGGCATCATAGGCCTGAACGGTGCCGGCAAGTCGACATTGATGAAGATTATAGCCGGACTGGAGCAGCCTTCGCGCGGCGAGGTGGTGTGGAGTCCGGGCTACAGCGTGGGCTATCTGCCCCAGGACCCGCCGCTCGACGAGGCCAAGACCGTTAAGGAGAACGTGCAGGAGGGCGTGCAGAAGGTGTACGACGCACTGCGCGAGTACGACGAAATAAACGTGAAATTCGGCCTCGAGGAATACTACAGCGACCCTGACAAGATGGACAAGCTCATGCAACGGCAAGCTGAAGTGCAGAACATCATCGATTCTACCGACGCCTGGAACATGGATTCCAAGCTCGAACGCGCCATGGCAGCCCTGCGATGTCCGGCCGGCGACCTGCCCGTTACCCACCTCTCGGGGGGCGAACGGCGCCGGGTAGCGCTCTGCCGCCTGCTGTTGCAGAAGCCCGACGTGCTGCTGCTGGACGAGCCAACCAACCATCTTGACGCCGAAAGCATAGACAGGCTGGAGCAACACCTGCAGCAGTACGAGGGCACGGTGATAGCCGTTACCCACGACCGTTACTTCCTCGACGACGTGAGTGAGTGGATTCTGGAGCTCGACCGCGGCGAAGGAATACCCTGGAAGGGCAACTACTCGTCGTGGCTCGACCAGAAGACCAAGCGCATGGAGCAAGAAGAAAAGACCGCATCCAAGCGCCGCAAGACCCTGGAACGCGAGCTGGAGTGGGTGCGTATGGCACCCAAGGCGCGGCAGGCCAAGGGCAAAGCGCGCCTGAACTCGTACGAGCAGATGCTTAACGAGGAACAGAAAGCGCACGAGGAGCGGCTCGAAATCTTCATCCCCAACGGCCCCCGGCTGGGCAACAAGGTCATTGAGGCGCAGCATGTGAGCAAGGCCTTCGGCCAGAAAGTGCTCTTCTCCGACCTCAACTTCATGCTTCCGCCCAACGGCATCGTGGGCGTCATCGGCCCCAACGGCGCCGGCAAGACCACGCTCTTCCGCCTCATCATGGGCTTGGAGCAGGCCGACGGCGGCACCTTCGAGGTGGGCGAGACGGTCAAACTGGCCTATGTTGACCAGCAGCACAAGGACATAGACCCCGACAAGAGCGTGTACGAGGTGGTCTCGGAGGGCAATGAAGTGATGCGAATGGGCGGCCGCGACGTCAATGCTCGGGCCTATCTCTCGCGCTTCAACTTCTCCGGAACCGACCAGAGTAAGCTCTGTCGCGTGCTTTCCGGTGGCGAACGCAACCGCCTTCAGCTCGCTCTGGCGCTCAAGCAGGAAGGTAACGTGCTGCTGCTCGATGAGCCCACCAACGATATTGACGTGAACACGCTGCGCGCCTTGGAAGAAGCACTCGAGGCGTTTGCCGGCTGCGCCGTCGTTATCAGCCACGACCGCTGGTTCCTGGACCGCATTTGTACCCACATACTGGCCTTTGAGGGCAACGGCGAAGTGTTCTTCTTCGAGGGCAGCTACTCCGATTACGAAATCAACAAGGCCCGTCGTCTCGGCCTTGGAGACGAAATCAAGAAGGGCCGCTACCGTAAGTTGATGGAGGACTAACGCAGGAGCTGTATTGCCGATGCAGTCCTCCCGCTTTCGCGGAGCTATGCTTCAAGCTCCTTGAAGGACACCTTCAAGCCCGTTGAACGATATCTTCAGGGCCCTTGAAGGTGTCCTTTTACTTTTCCCCTCATCATCTCCCGCCTCCTTGCCGCTGCTAACCCGCTGTTATTTAGTGTGTTAGCAGCCACTTTGCTGTTTGTTTTTTAAGACAGAGTAACAGAGTATTTTTTTCGCTGCTTGTAGTTTCCTGCTGGTTTGCTGATGGAGGTTAAAGACAGAGTAACAGAGTATTCTTTTCGCTGCTTGTAGTTCCCTGCTGGTTTGCTGCCTGAATTTAAAGACAGAGTAACAGAGTATTTTTTTTTGTTACTGAAAACATGTAGCAGCGGTTCCTCCCCTTAGAAAGGGGAGGTTAGGAGGGGATGATAGTTGCAGCAAATCCTTACCACCTTGCCATTTCATCATCCCCTCCTCCGC
>LAHS01002532.1_pt1 | contig 48189 bp, 34 predicted proteins | sample 329651 | NCBI WGS metagenome assembly LAHS01 (sample SAMN03275699, study PRJNA271635) | activated sludge metagenome | isolation source: sample C-1 Sludge from hydrolytic chamber (first chamber) of Anaerobic...
CACTTTTATTGGACAGTACCAGAATGTCACCCTTATGGAAGAAAAGAAAAACATAGAGGAAGCCTTGCTCCATTGTCCTCTATTCAAAGGTATTAAAGCTGACGCAGCTAAAGATATGGTGCTTTCTGCGGGAGCCAAGATTATTACGTTGGAGAAAAACAGCATATACACATTTTCAGGCATGCCCATGCGCTTCGCCGATATTGTTATCTCCGGTGTCTTGCTTTGCAGGATGTCTACGATGAGAGGCAGGATGGTACAGATCACTAAATTAAGACAAGGCAACATGGTTTCACCGGTTCTTCTTTTCGGCAAGGACAATCACTTCCCTGTGAGCATAGAAGCTGCGAGTGGCGTCCAACTCTTAAGAATGTCACCTGATAGGTTTAAAGCTTTGCTACTGGCTGACTCCCGTCTGACACTCAACTTCATATATTTAGTTTCAAATGTCGGTATCTGGCTCACCAAGGAACTCAGGGGACTGACGTTAACAACAATACGAGAGAAAGTTGTCAACTATCTGCTGGAGAAATCTCAGGAGCAGCAGTCTGACAATATCATCCTCTCTCAGAGCCAACAGGAGATAGCCGATACCTTTGGAATACAAAAATACTCTCTGCAGCGTGTCTTTGCTGAAATGCGTGAACTTGGTATCATAACCATGAAGGGAAGAGAGATCTTTTTGTATAAATCTCTCTTGAAAGACTACATCCCCCATGGTGCTAATTCCAATTAGAGATTTCCTTAAGGAGGGTTCTAAAAACGGCTCTATAACGAATCGCATGGGTACGTTGTTGCTTACCAACACGAAACATTACAGAGCCAAAAATATCACCATGACATGATTTTTAGAACCTGCATTAACATGTTCAGGGTAAGTAAACGAAATAAGTTTGTGAAACAATACAAATTACCAGCTATCGTTTCGGAACGTGCTGGTAGCGGTCATTGTTGCGTTTCACATAATTATAGTGAAACACCTTCTTCATGATCTTGGTTATGTTGAAGCTGACGACGAACCTCAATCGGTCTGCCATCGGCGCATGCCTGCTGGTGTAGAGCGACCGGGGCACATAGACCCGGTAGAGCATACCGAGGCAGTCCCACGCGCTGAAATCGTTGGGTTGGCCGAAATAGAGCCAGGTCTCCGCCGTCATACGGTCTTTCTTCTGATCGTCAGTCAGCAGGGGTAGCCGGCGGATATAGGACGAACGGGCCCACCAGAAATTGCCGGAATACATCTTATAAGGTGCCGGAGGCGGTGGAGTGCGGTTGCACCCGTAGGTGTCGTACCCCTCCTGGAGTGCGTTTACGGCGATGTTCCATTTGTCCATCAGGAAGTATTCCATCAGGTCCCGCCACGCCTCGACATTGCGCCTGAACCGCATGAACTTCCTGTCGGGGCTGGGAGCGGCAAACGATATGCCCTTGGTATGGAAATAATAAACCATACAGTCTTCCTCCTTCGCCTTGGCAAAGAGTGCCTCGAGGGCAGGATACTCGAACAGGGCTGCATCGCGGGCCACGCACACGAACTCCGCGGGCATGCCTTCGGTCATCTGTTGCAGCTGCTTCAGGTCCTCGTCTGTCCCGATGATGCAGCTGACGTAGAGCCTATGGGTATGGTCGAGGAGCCCGCTGCGGCGCAGTCGGTCCAGCTGCGACTCCACCAGGGGCTGCCAGCGGTTGGCACAGAAGACGTGATAGAACCCATAAACCGGCAGATGCGGGCTGCAGGGCACGTCCTCCCGGCTGCAGTCGCGCAGCTGATAGGTGCGAAACAACGTGGTATAAACAGATTTCAGTATATTCATAGTGGCATGGTGATGTGTATAATCCACAGGGTTCCGACCGCAGCCCACGAGATTACCCGATTTCAGTCTTCAGCTTCTGGAACCGCTTCTGGCAGCGTTCCTTATAGTTGCGATGCAGGAGGTGCTTTTCCATCTTCCTGAAATTATACGTGGAGGAGAACCTGATGACGTCCCACAGCCGCGGCTTCCCGTCGGCATAGATACTCCGCGGAATATTCACGAAATAAAGATCGACGATAGAGTCGAAGGCCGAGAACTGCCGATGCTCCTTCTCAAACAGCCAGATTTCAGAGTAGAAGCGGTTGGCGGCAATCACCTGCGGGTCGAAATCGGGCAGGGTCCTGATATAATCCAGCCGTGCCCACCAGAAGCTTCCTGAATACATGGTGTACTTTCTGGGCGGCCAGCGGTAGCAGCCATAGCTCTGATACCCCTGGGTAAGCACGTTGACGGCCACCCGCCACTTATAAAAGACGAAATACTCCAACATCTCCCGCCAGGAGTCTATCTTCTGTCTGAAGGCCCTAAACGTCTGATCGGTGCTGCTGACCGACTGATAGGATATTCCCTTGGAGTGGAAATAATAGACCAGTCCGTCGGTCTCCATGCTCAGACGCTTGATAAACTCCAGCGCAGGATATTCGTATCGCTGAGGGTCAGACAGGCAGGAGACGATCTCAACGCGACTGCTCCCGATCATCTGTTTCAGGCGGTCCACGTTCGTCTCATCGGCAGTGATGCAGCTGACATATAATGTTTTCGTAGCCTCGAGCAGTCCACTGTCTCTCAAGTTTCTGATCTGGGCCGCCGCAAGCGTCTCCCACCCTGTATCCATCATGATGTGGTACACACCGAAGATGGGCAGGCCGGCAGCAGGTTCGTGCTCCCACCGGCTCAGATCCCGACGCTCATACGTGTGGAACAGGCTGTCATACCATCGTTTCAGGATGCTCATTGCATTGATTCTTTTAAAGATTGGATGAGTCGGCTGAACATCTCGTCGAGGTCATAGCTCGCTTTCCAGCCCAGCTTCTGTATCTTCTCGGTGGACAACCGCAGCCTGGTGGTAGGCGAATAGCCCATGCCTTCCTGCTGCCGAATGACCACCCTACCCTGCGGATAGAACTTTTCGATCACCCTCTGGGCCATATCCCTGACCGAGATATAGCTGTCCTCGCGCGCCACATTGTAGGCCTCACCCGCCCTGCCCCTGAGCATGACGTAGAGCATCGCGCTCATGGCATCGAGGGTGTAACAGTAACAGCGGCTCAGTTCGCCGGTGGTGTTCAGCACGATGTCGCTCCTGCCGATCACCGCTTTAGCAAACTGCGCAAACACACGGTTATCGTCCACCGACACACCGGCACCGAAAGTCTGTGCCAGCCTTACCACTCGAGCAGGCACACCATATTCCTCGGCATAGTTATGGCACAGTGCTTCTGCCGCGCGTTTGGCCATGGGGTAGCTGCTCCGGGTTGCCATCGGATCGAGATAGCCCTGCATCGATTCTGTCAGGGGGCACGAATCGTCGGTCACGGTGCCATAAACCTCTAAGGTAGAAGCCAGGACGAAAGAGGAAAGAGCGTGGCTCCGCGCGTACTCGAGCAGGGCATTCGTACCATAATATACGGTATTCATGGTCTCTACCGGCCGATCGACGAAGTCTTTGGAGGCTGTGGGGGCTGCAAAATGAAGGATTCCGTCGATCTTTTCAGAGGGAACGAAGGGCTGAAGAGAGGCAAAATCGTGGGTCATCACACCCAAAGCATCGCTCTCCTCGCCAAACATCTGTCTGGCTTTGTCCGCATTTCGCACGATGACAAGCACGCGCAGATCCAGCTGATGCTCCCTGTTCAGTGCCAGAAGGCAGCGGGTCATGCACGAGCCGAGTAATCCTGTGGCTCCGGTAATGCCGATAGTCATGCCCCGCAACTGCTCAAACAGGGGGAAGGTTGCGGCAAAATGCTGTATATCCTCGTGAAGCGTCTTGTTCATCATCGCGTTAAAAGCCAAAGATTTGCTGATCCTCACGTACATTGATCATGGCCCGGAGCACGAAGAAATCGGTGGGAGTGGTGATCTTGATGTTCTCCATCGGACCGATGACCGTTCCCAGCAGGTGCCCGTAGTGGCTCATCATCGTGCACGAGTCGATGAAGTCGTGCCTTCCCTCGGCTATCGCCTGCCGGTGTGCCTTGATAATATCGGCCAGCAGGAAGCTCTGGGGTGCGCGGGCAATGAGCGAGTCGGCACGTGACGGAATCTGCAATGACTGATCTTCCTGGCGCACGATGAAGGTCTCGGTGGCCGGCACACAGGTGATGCAGCTGCCACACTCCTCCACCTTATGGATATTGTCGGTGATGGTCTTATCGGTGATCAGCGGGCGCACGCCGTCGTGTATGAGCACCGTGGCACGCTCGCCGCGGGCATATTCCTCGGCAGCACAGAGACCATGATAGATGGAGTCCTGCCCCGTGGCGCCCCCGGGCACGATCTTCACCACATGATTGATCTCAAACTTACGGATCATCTTCTCCAGGAAAGGTATCCACCCCTCAATACACGAAACGACGATGGCATCGATCATGGGGTGATTATCGAACAGCTCGAGCGTGTAGATGATGACCGGTTTCCCGTTCAATTCCAGGAATTGCTTGGGACGACCCATCGTGTGCATGCGCTGGCCGGAGCCTCCGGCAAAGATGACGGCAATATTCATAGTCTTTATAGCATTGAAGATTGAGAAAAAGATTATTCGTCGAGAAACACGACATCTGTCTTATGCCTGTCGCGCTTGTCCTTAGGAGGAAGGTCCATATAGTTGCCATAGGCTATCCGGCACAGCTCCTCGGGATCTGCCGGACCCTCGAACACATGCCCCTCGAACACGATATCCTTATGGGGAAACATGATGCGCTGCGGGTTCTGCTCATAAAACCACGCCCCGTAGGAGTGCATATAGTTCGTCGGTCGGCCAAAACATCTTCCTATCACGCGGAAGAATGGGAAAACAAGATAATGCAGAACATTGTATCCCGCCTGGGCAAGCCATGGGTGCCGGCCGGCCCATCTCAGGTTAAGGTTGACAGACAGCTTGGCTGCAAGATGCTGCAGCCAGGGTATCATATAGCCCTCATACGGGAAGATGTCGATGTGGAGCCCGCGGTACTTCTGCGCCTCGTGCATGCGGCGGTCTCTGCTGTCCCCTTCCTCATGGCTGCGGTTCTCGCTCTTCAGATCCCGCAGGCAGGCCCATTCCTTATAAAATCCGGGATCGGTGGAATTGTCCTGCAACACAAACTGGGGATGGGGATGGGCCTTGAGATAAGAGCAGAGACGCTTAAAATCCTTCTGATGCACCACAAAATCGATGTCGTCGTCCCAGGGAATGAATCCGTGATGACGCAAAGCCCCGAGCACATTGCCGCCGTCAAGCCGGCAGGGAACCCCTATCTGCCTGGCCGTGGCCTGCAGATAGAGAGCCATATCAAGCAATCTGAGCTGCGCACGACGAAGCATGGATCCGTCCGGATTGTAGTCGTGACGTAAACTTTCCTCCGTCTCGCCGGTATTGTATTGCATAGTCATATCGTTTTTTTACTTCAAACCAGCCCTGCTCCTGCCATATCCAAGCCCAAGTCATAAGGTAGGTTAAGGGCAAATAGCACAGCCCATTTCATGCAAAAGTAGTATATTTATTTTAATATTCAAAGGTTTTTACTACATTTGCACTATCAAAACCATTTCGCTCTTATGAAGACATTAAAGGAGAAGACCGCACGCGGATTGTTCTGGGGAGCCGTCAACAGTGGCTCTACACAACTGCTGAACATCATCATCGGTATTTTTCTCGCCCGGCTGCTTTCTCCGAGCGACTATGGTATCGTGGGTATGCTGGCCATCTTCACGGCCATTGCTACCAATCTTCAGGATAGCGGATTCTCCTCAGCACTGGTCAATATCCGCAACATCAGGCACGAAGACTATAACGCCGTCTTCTGGTTCAGCTTTCTGGTCAGTATCCTCATCTATGCCATTCTGTTCTTCTGTGCGCCCCTTATTGCCGACTTCTTCCACGAACCCCGGCTCACCTCCCTTTCGCGCTTCATCTTTCTCTCTTTCGTCATTGCCTCCCTGGGCGTGCCCCACGGAGCATACATGATACGCAACTTCATGAACCGTGAAAAAGCCATCATGGGATTCTTCGCGCTTATCCTGTCGGGCACCACCGCCATCGTGCTCGCCCTCAGGGGCTACAGCTATTGGAGCCTGGCATGGATGCAGATACTCTTCATCACCATACTGAATATCGGCCGACTCTACTACACCCGCTGGCTCCCCTCGCTGCATATAGACCTCTCCCCCATCAGGAAGATGTTTGCCTTCGGCAATAAGATCCTTATAACCAACATCATCAGCACCATCAGCAACAACATGCTGACCGTGATCTTCGGCAAACTGTTTTCGGCAAAGACATTGGGCAACTTCACGCAGGCATACAAATGGGACAGCATGGCCTATGCCTTCATTCTCAACACGGTGGCGCAGGTGGCACAGCCTGTATTTGCCTCTATCAACGACGAGAAAGAGAGGGAGCGGAGGGTATTCAGGAAGATGATGGCCTTCACGGCCTTTCTGTCTTTCCCCTCCATGCTGGGGCTGGCACTGGTAAGTCACGAGTTTATCATCGTCACCATCTCGGCCAAATGGATCGACAGCATTCCGCTGCTGCAGGTGCTGTGCATCAGTGGCGCCTTCATGCCGCTTTATACCGTCTATCAGAATCTGGCCATCAGCCACTCGCGTTCCGACATTTTCATGTGGTGCAACATCGGACAGATCCTTCTGCAGATGGCCCTCATACTCCTGATTTACCCCTACGGCATTCTGGCTATGGTGGCCACATACTCTGCCTTCAACATCATCTGGCTGGCAATATGGCAGTTTTATGCCCACCGACTGATCGGAGTGACAGCAAAAGAAGTCATCAGGGAGATAGCCCCATTCCTGTTAGCTTCGGTGGTCATTATGGCTACAGTTTACTTCATCACGCTGCCCATCAGGAGCTTGCTGCTGCTGCTGATAGCAAGAATCACACTCGCAGGAATCTTTTATTTTGCCATCATGAAGTTGTTGCATAACGACATGATGGAGGAATGTCTGCAATTTGTGAAGCTGCCTAAGTTTCTGCGAAAGTAACACCTATACACATCATTTTGGCCGACAATACCATCAGATTGTCAATATGGCTTATCGGCGTTGCGAATAAACATTAATGGCGTTGCGAATAAGTATTAATCGCAACGCCATTCAGTATTATTCGTAACGCGAATAAGCATGAATCGCAACCTCACCCTTGTCTTTCGCCTTTCCGTCGCTATAGAACGCACCTCCGAGTCAACATTTTTGGGAGGTCAGAGGGTCATGAAAACAGGTGATATCATTTTACGATCTGCGACATCGGCGTCAGCAGATAGCTCACCAGCAATGTTCCGTTCCATGCCAGCAGGTAAAGGGCCAGCACGCCGGTGACCATACGCGATGCAACGCGCAGCTTGCCCTGGGTCTTACGAAGCAGATAGCCCATGGCAAGCGGAATGATAAAGATCCAGTCGCCGGCCATAATGTAAACCTCGTTCAGCCCGAATCCCAGGCCAAAATGCAGGAGGACATCGACAGCAAACCAGCTCATACACATCTGCAGCAGCCGTTCCCTGCGCCCCGTCCAGAGGGAAAGGGCGAACAGCAGCACGATCATTCCCTCCACGATATAGTTCACAATGCTGTCATATCTCACAAAGATGGGACGCGTGAACGACATGTCTTCCAGCAGATGTCCACGGTGCAGCTGTATCGATTCGCCAAAGAAATTCTCCACCACACTCTCCATACGTGGGGTCGATACGTCGGTCATGTTGAGCAGGGGCAGGTCGGACGCCGGCTTCCCCCTGTGCGCATCTATCCATTTTTCGCGTTCGAGATTGTGCTTTCTGACCTTCTCCGGGTGCTTCTTCAGGTTGGCCTGTTCTATCCTGTGTATGGCAGCCTGCTGCGGAACCTCAATGGTACGGTACTGCAGGGCATAGATTCCGCCCAGCATGGCCAGCGGCAGAACGATGCCCAGCACCACCAGCGAAAAGCGAAACATGCGTCGGCCATCGACAAAGAGTGCTGCCAGCAGGGTCTTTGCACCGTTGGTGAGCGTCATACCGGCAGTGAGAAAGAGCAGAAGGCTCCACTGCCACAGGGCTATTGCCCTGCCGTTCTTCAGCGCATGGCCCACCATGTAAAGCGTCAGGGTCAGCAGAAACATCGAGATGCCGAAATGATCGGGCACGATCATCGTTATCATGACATGTCCCATACCATAAAACAGGAGGCACAGGAGTACAGCATCGATGACGGGCAGACCGATAATCTCGCGATGCAGACGGTAGCTGAACACCATGGTATAGACAGCACAGAAGGTAGTGAGCGTGCCGAAGAGAAACACGGCATAGTTGGTACCCGTCATTCCCATAAGCCAGTGGTTCAGCCCATAGAGGGGATAGAGAATGCTGAGGAACAGGGGGTGGCGCATCGTTTCGAAGTGGACACGCAGGTTGGAAATCGTGATCCACGACCAGCAGTCGTAGCCCGACATGCGGAAATTACGCTCAAAGATGGACCAGAAGCCTAAGTTTCCACCTTTGAGGAAGAGCGGCGAATACTGCCTGACCATCATGCCGAACAGCGTGCCCACCACGATCAGCGTGACGAGGGCTACCCACCGTTCTTCCTTATTAAGTCTGAAGAGATTTCTCATGAGAGGAATAGGATATGAATTATAGTATAAAATAATGTGTGACGAGTGACAGGTTATATATAAAGAGGTATAGGGCCAGTACCCCAACGGCCCATCTCAGTCGCGGTCTGGCCTTCAGCAGGAAGGCAATGGCCACCGGATAGACGAAAGCCCACTGCGGACTCATGATGTAGATCTCGTTGAGCCCGAAGCCCAGGACGAAATGAACCATCATGTCAAGGGCGAAAAAGGTGAGTGCCAGCCAGAGCAGCCGGCTGCGCCGTCCGTACCAGATGCCCCACAGGAACAGGAACATCAGCAACCCCTCTGCCACATAATTGACCTTCCACCGGTATTTCACGATCACGGGACGATCGCGCAGGGTATCGCCGAGCAGATGATCCTGATGGAGCAGCAGCGACTCGCCGAAGAGATTTTCCACTGCCGACTCCCATCGGTTGGTGGTCATATCGGTAAGCGACCATAGTTCACCCTTCCCTATGGGCTTGCCCTGATGGGTAAACGATGCCTGCCTTCGCTGCTCACTTACACGTGCGGCTTTCCGCGATTCGACGATCGAGTCGGCAGCTTTCGCCAGCGCAGCAGAATCCCTGCCGGGCCATTCCTTTGCTGTCTGGGCTAAGATCTTCTGGCGTTCCTTTGCCCAGTAAGCACGGCTGACGGCGGCACGCCCCCTGTCGCGGGGTGCCTGAAATACGCGGTACTCATAATGGGCAAACCACCAGAGGGCGGCCGACGGCAACACGACGGCGAGGAGCAGATTCGCCGGGCGGAAAAAACGGCGACGATTGGTGAAGAGGCTGGCAGCAAAAACCTTCAGTCCGTTATTGAGCGATATGCCTGCCGTCAGGAAAAAGAGCAGCACCGTCTGACCGATACCGAGCGGGAGATGATGCTTCATCTTCATACCGCTGATATAAAGCACCAGCATGAGCATGAACAGCGACAGGGCAAAATGGTCGGGAGCGCACGAGGCTACCATCACAAAGGCAAAGCTGTACATCAGGACTGACAGCAGAATGGTATCGGTCCGGGGCACCTCCACGACCTCGTGCAAGAGACGATAGAGAAAAAGGAAGGTATAAACTGCACAAAAAAACAAAACGGCGGCTACAAGGATCTGCATACAGTTGACCCCTGTGACCGCCTTCAGCGCCTCATTAAGGAGATAGACAGGATAATAGAAGAATGCCAGAAGAGGATGGCGCGTGATATTAAACGCAGTACGCCAATGGTACACAACGATATAAGTGAGCGGGTCAAAGCCGGAAATATGGAAGTGGTTCACGATCGGCTTGAAATAGGACGAGCCCAAAGTGGAATAGATATTCCAGTACCGGGCCACCACCATGATCTGCATGAACAACTGCCAGAGAGAAAACAACATGACGGCTTTCCGTTCTTCCCGTTTTACTGTGAATAGATCTTTGATCTTCATACTTTACAAAACGTGTAAATAAACTTAGCTAATGAGGGACAAGACGAACCGATTTTGGCCAAGCCTCATTCCGCGGTATCTTACAAGCATGCTTATCCTATAAGCCATTTCTTTTCTTTTTCTACCATACCTTTACGATATATTTACATATGAACCCAAGATCTTTTTCATACAAATTCGTGCAAAATTAATCATTAAAAATGATTTTATGGAATATTTAAGGAAGTTTTTAACCCCTTCGCCCAGTGGATAAGAAAATAATAAATACTGTTAAAAAGAAGATTTTTGATGAACAACTTACAAAAGATTTTCTAAATTTGCACCGTTATTATCCCATTAAGTTAAGAAAAGGTTTTGAATATGAAGAAGATTATATTTATAATGATGATGCTGGTAGCAGGCATTACGTCAACGTTCGCTCAGGCTCAGATCAAGTTTGACAAGTTAAGCTATGACTTTGGTACCTTCAGCGAAGATCATGCAGAACAGAAGTGTACCTTCACGTTTACCAATGTCGGCAATCAGCCTTTGGTCATCAATCAGGCTGTAGCCAGCTGCGGCTGTACGGTTCCCACATATACCAAGGCACCCATCAAACCTGGGCAGAAGGGGTCTGTCGCCATTACCTATAACGGCAAAGGCAAGTTCCCCGGCCATTTCAAGAAGACCATTACGATAAGAACCAACGGTGTTCCGGAGATGACACGTCTCTACATCGAAGGGAATATGCAAGAAGTAAAAAAGTAACCCACCTATTGACCATCTCTCCGCGTACCAGCTTAAGCAGCCGGTACGCGGAGAGATACGTATTAACCAAACCGTTCTTCCCTTTCCCTGGAACCTTAGCCGCCCTTATTACATTTCCTACATTATGGTTTTTGCCATTTGTGGAATACATCTATACCAGCCTACTGCATCATGATAGCTATTTACATTAGTGACAAAAGTTCAACCATGTAGATTAGCTTACACGTAAAAAACATCTATTAAACTTTAAACTTATATCTATTATGCAAGAAAACCTGAAGAAAGTACTTACAGGCGACTTCAACAAAAAGAAGGCGCTGTGGTTTTTCATCACGGCACTGACCACGGTCATTGTATGGAATCTTCCGAACAGTTGCTTCGGAATTGATGGTCTCACCATCGTACAGCAACGGGTCATCGCCATTTTTGTTATGGCTGTCATGCTATGGCTTACCGAAGCTATTCCGGCATGGGCAACGTCTGTAACCATCATCTTTGTGCTGCTGTTCTGTGTCAGCAATTCATCGTTCAAGTTCATGCAGGGCGATGGGGGCGAATACGGACAGCTGCTCGACTCGGTGGGTATCATGGCATGCTTTGCCGACCCCACCATCATTCTGTTCTTAGGCGGATTTATCCTTGCTATAGCCGCTACCAAATCGGGGCTCGACGTATGGATGGCTAAGACGCTCATCCGTCCCTTCGGGCACAAGAGTCAGAATGTACTGCTGGGATTCCTACTCATTACAGGGGTCTTCTCCATGTTTATCTCCAACACAGCAACAGCAGCCATGATGCTTACTTTCCTTACGCCTGTCTTCAAGGCTCTGCCGCCAGACGGGAAAGGACGTATAGCTCTGACCATGGCTATTCCCATCGGAGCCAACCTCGGCGGTATGGGAACTCCCATAGGAACTCCTCCAAACGCCTTCGCATACAAAGTGCTCAACGACCCCTCTGGCCTGAATATGAACATTGGATTCGGCGACTGGATGATGATCATGGCCCCATTAGTGATCATTCTGCTGGTCATAGCATGGTTTGTACTCTGTAAACTCTTTCCCTTCTCCAAGAAGACCATCGACCTGAAGATAGAGGGCGACATGCACCATAACTGGCGTACCGTGGTGGTCGGTATTACTTTTGCTGTTACCATTCTACTTTGGGTGTTCGGCAAACAGGCGGGTGTCAATGCCAATACCGTAGCTATGTTGCCCATTGCAGTATTCGCCTTCACAGGTGTCATTACTGCCAAGGATCTGCAGGATATCGACTGGGGGGTGATATGGATGGTTGCCGGAGGTTTCGCTTTGGGCATGGCCATGAACGGAACGGGGCTGGCAGAGGTTGCCATCAAGTCGATTCCTTTTGGCGAATGGAGCCCCATCGTGATCCTCATTATCGCCGGTCTGGTATGCTACTTCCTCTCCAACTTCATCAGTAATACGGCCACCGCAGCACTGATGATCCCAATCCTTACCGTGGTATGTGCGGGCATGGGTGACCGTCTGAATGTCATCGGCGGAACATCGACAGTACTTATTGGCATCGCCGTAGCAGCATCTGCTGCCATGTCATTACCAATATCGACTCCTCCTAATGCCATCGCCTATTCTACGGGACTTATCGAGCAGAAAGATATGGCCAAGACGGGCATCATCGTAGGATTCGTGACCTTAGTCCTCGGCTTCACCCTCCTCATCGTAGCAGGCAAGGCTGGGATACTCTAAAAATCTTTAATCCAAACAGATAAACCGAAAGTGTGGACGAGCCAAGGAACTCAATATCTCAAGCCAATGTTTTAGGCACTGAAGATTGAGCTTTTTCAAGGCAAAGATAAGAGCCATACCCAACTCAAAACAGAGTTTGGTATGGCTCTTCTCATATCTATCCGTTGCAATTCGTAACTTTGTCCTTCTCTTCTTTCAGTTCTGAAATCCCTTCATTTCTGATGGGATAAGTTCTTATTCGCCGTGATCACTTTTCCCCATAGGTACTGCCGTTCCATCGGAGTGTGACGGGCCGAAAGGCCTGAGCCAGCCTCTCCTTTTGCTCCCCAGGAGCTAAGGGCACCAGGCGGGTAACCGTCATGTCTGTATTGGCCGGCGACAAGGTAGTGGATACCAGAATGAAATCTATGGCATCGTGCAGACTATCTTGCTGCTGAGAAGTCGGCTTAACAGGCATCTGAGGCACACAGAGGCTGGACAGCGTATGACGTAACTGCATGGTGGCAGGCTCCACCACGGCACTCCAGTCCTTACGGTAGATCGTTACCGAGCTTTCCGGCTGAGGACCTCTCCAGGTTTTCACCACACAGAGAACAGAGTCACCACCCTGATAAGGCAGCCGTTTCACCTGAAGCATGGTGGACTCATTCAGGCTCAACTGTATAAAGTCGGCCGTCAGAGTATCGATTCCACTCTTCTCCTGCAGCACGTTGTCGGCCTGTGCCTTTTGACTCAAATTCTGCAGGTCCATCATGTCCTGCCTCTGCTGGGCGCTGATGTATGGAACAAGAGACTCAGGCATTTCTCTGAAAACCGTTTTCATAGACTGAGCCGACGATGTGGTGGTGATGGCCAATGCAGCCATGAACGTAGCGATACTTCTCATCTTGATATGAAATATGAATGAAGTGACAACTCGGGGAATACAACTTGGGGAACGTATCAGGCCGAATGGGGTGTCCGTCGCCGCTATAAGGCAAACGGTCCAAAACGCAGCTGGGCGCTCCAGCGCCCCCGGTAGGGTGACGCGTAGATGGTAAAGAGGTGCCCATAACCTTCTGGCGAACGTCCACCGGCATAAAAAACGGTGCCGTCGTCCTCATAATCCATAGTCATCACGTGGGTCTTCTCCATCTCCTTGGCTATAGCAGACAATCTGCCCACTGCCCTGTCCTTGTTGGCCTGATACATGTAACAGCGGGTCTCCGTAAGAATTCCGTTCCTAAAACGGAAAACTACTTGATCCCATCTGAAGCCGCAGTAGTCTATATTCTTGTAAATCAAGGTGTCGGAAGACTCCGTCACCGGAGAGCCTAACTGGGCTTTGATGCTGACGATGGCGTCATGATACGATGATCCAAATTCTAAGCTGCCATCTGCAACAGCACGAACCGAAAGGCCTACAAGGAAACAGAATACTAATAATATCTTTTTCATAATCGGTGATATGGACAGAGGTGATACGACACTTTTCGAGGCCCCTATCCTACTATATTATGCAAAATTACTCAAATCGCAACACATTACCAAACGAATATTCATCTTTAATGTCACACGACTCCTCCATACGAACGGAAGACAGGTGTAAAAGACACCCTAACACAGCAAAAAAGCCATACCCCAGAACCTCACAGTTCTTAGGGTATGGCTTACTCATCTAAAATATCCTGTTGTTAAAACACTTCTATCTTTCTCTGATCTGTCTTCACCTCTGCCTTTCGTGGCAGAACCACATGCAGCACGCCGTTGTCAACCCGTGCCTCCACATGCTCGTAGTCCACGTCCTCAGGTAGTGACAGAGCCTGCTGGAAGCTGTTGTAGGCGAACTCGCAGCGCAGATAGTGCCCCTTGTCGTCCTTGTCATTCTGTTCGTCCTTGTGCTCCATCTTGATGATCAGACGATTGTCGTCGCTCACCGTCACATTGAAATCCTCCTTGGTCATGCCCGGTGCTGCAACCTCTACTTCGTATTGTTTATCATTTTCTTTGACATTAACCGATGGAACTGTTGCCTTAGCCTTGCCCAACCAGCCATTGTTAAAGAAATCGTTAAACGAATTGTCTAACCAATTGTCTGCTGAATTTAATACTGGAAACAACATAATCTTTACCTCCTGATTCTATTTTATCATTTCTACTCTATGGTAGAATCAATCTATTGTTTATTAATATCTTACAGGTTTTCGTCCATCTTTTTCTACTCCTTTCTTCTGGTTCCTGTCTGCACTATCCCTATACACAACAATCGTGCCGACAGAGTAAACAAGAAAAAAACGGAGGGAGAATCGGACAACTTGTCACATTCTGTCTAATTACGAGGACAATTTATGACATTTTTGTCATTAGGGCAAAGCGGCATCACCTCCTGCCGAAAGCTAAACCACATCATCAATCATACTCATTATTTCTACAATGACAAAAGATAGTCCAAGGCCCAATTTCGGGACATTCAGCCTTTTACCAACGGTCAACCCGAGATGAGTTACAGCTCGGCGGAGAGGCATAAAACAGAACCGGGGTTGCGATTAATGCTTATTCACGATGCGATTAATACCGAATGGCAACGCGATTAATGCTTATTCGCAATGCGAATAAGCATTAATCACAATACGAATCTTTATCTGTCATTCTCAAATCGCGGACGCGATTTCTTTTGTCATTGAATTAGTGCACAAAAATAAAATACGTCATCTGAAAAAACAACATGTTCTAAATACATTATGTTCTATGGTGGGATAAAACCTGTTCACTATGTGGATATGTCTAAAGAATACAACGTCAAACACAAGGGGGAGTCTTATCAGGCTCATTCCCTCCGGCACCACTTTATCCGTAGGTTTCGCTTCACTCCAACCCACGGCTATGCAAAGGCTGCCTTTCAGGCAGTGATTACCTGTATCTCAGGCAGTGGATATGGGGTATGAGAGAAGGGCATAGAAAAATGTCAAGATGAAATGAACACCGAAGAAAAGACAAACCATCTACGGTATTCGTTTCATCTTGACACATTCTCCAGAAGTAGAGATACGCCCTTGAGCAAAAAGTTACAAGGACGGACCTTCGGTGATTATCTCATGGCAAAGAAGTTGCCATTGTTGACAGCCATACGGAGATCATATACACCAGCCTCGTCGGGAGTAACGTCTATGGAGCCGCCAGCAGGCAGGCAAGCATGGATCGTGCCGTCGGCATTGAAACGGAAGATTTCGGTCTTCTTCCCTTTCTGCATCTGCGACCACGAGTCATTCTTCTTGTCATAAACGAATGATACCATCTCGCCTGTAGGCAGCTTGATGTCGTACCCGTCAGCTTTGTAGGTAACGGCATAATACTTTCCGTCCTGTCCCATCACATTCTCGGTCTTGCCTACCTTCTGTGCCATGGGATTGTTCCCCGTCCAGAACTCGATGGTATTGAGCACAAGGAGGTCGGCCACCGACACGATGGCGTAGGCGGGACTGATGAGAATGAAGATCAGCTCATTGAGGAACTTGTTGTTAGTGGCGTGACGGTTCCAGTTGACAACTTTGTTGAACAACGAAAATGAGCCTACACACGATGATGCCATTCCTGCACAGACGGCGAGGATAATGGAGACTGTAAAATACTTAAATTTCATGCTTATATAGTAATTTAGTTAATAATATGGCGTAAAATTAAATAGAATGTATTTAAAAAGCGGGAAATATAAATAATTTAACATTTTTGCATTCTAAAACCTTATGTATATATATAATAAGGTAACCCATCACATCATAGTCTTTTCTCCGCATGATTGTAAAACTACCATTAGCCGGTCCAGATAGCTACAGGTGGGCCTAAAATACCATTTTTTAATTTGTGTTTTCATTGTTTTTTTGTACTTTTGCCCCTATATATAGGTTAAAATTAAAAAACAGCATTATGCTTACACTCAAACTTATCAGTGAAGAGACAGAGCGCGTGATCAAAGGCCTCGAAAAGAAACATTTCGAAGGTGCCCGCGAAGCCGTAGAGAAAGTATTGGAATACGACAAGGTGCGTCGCGAATCTCAACAGAAGGTAGATGCCATCAAGCAGCAGCAGAATCAGCTGGCCAAGCAGATCGGCGGACTGATGAAAGAAGGAAAGAAGGACGAGGCCAACGAGATAAAAACGAAAGTAGCCGAGCTGAAGGCGGAAGACAAAGCACTGCAGGAGATCATGGACAAGGCTCAGGCCGACATGACCAACGAGCTACTCCAGATACCCAACATTCCTAACGACACCGTGCCCGAGGGTAAAGACGCCAACGACAATGTGGTGGTGAAGGAAGGCGGCGAGATACCCCAGCTGGGCGATGATGCCCTCTGCCACTGGGATCTGCTGAAGAAGTTCAACCTCGTAGATTTTGACCTCGGCGTGAAGATCACCGGTGCCGGCTTCCCCATCTACATAGGTAAGATGGCCCGCTTCCAGCGTGCGCTGGAGGCCTTCTTCCTCGACGAGGCCCGCAAGTCGGGTTACCTGGAGGTACAGCCCCCCTACGTGGTGAACGAAGCATCGGGTTACGGCACCGGACAGCTGCCCGATAAGGAAGGACAGATGTATCACTCCAACCTTGACAACCTCTATCTCATTCCTACGGCCGAGGTTCCCGTGACCAACATCTTCCGTGATGAGATCTTGGAGGAGTCGCAGCTGCCCATTAAGCGCTGCGCCTATTCTGCCTGTTTCCGTCGCGAAGCCGGTTCGTACGGTAAAGACGTGCGCGGCCTGAACCGTCTGCATCAGTTCGACAAGGTGGAGATCGTGCGCATCGACACCCCCGAGCACTCTTACCAGAGCTACCAGGAGATGCTGGATCATGTGGAAGGTCTGCTGAAGAAGCTGGAGCTGCCCTATCACATTCTGCTGCTTTGCGGCGGCGACATGAGCTTCACCTCTTCTATATGCTACGACTTTGAAGTGTGGAGTGCAGCCCAGAAACGCTGGCTCGAAGTATCATCGGTATCCAACTTCGAGAGCTATCAGGCTAATCGCCTACACTGCCGCTACAAACGTTCGGACACCAAGAAGACCGAACTCTGCCACACGCTGAACGGATCGGCACTGGCCCTGCCACGCATCGTGGCCTCGATCATCGAGAACAACCAGACCCCCGACGGCATCAGGGTACCGAAGGTGCTCGTGCCCTACTGCGGCTTTGAGATGCTCGACGACAAGAACTTCGATTAATTCGATACTCATAAAAAGGTACACTACTCCGCCGAAGGAGAAAGTGTACCTTTTAATCATTTACGCTCTTCCTTGCGTATATAGTTTACAAAAACATTCATCTAACTATACCAACCATGAACAAGATTATCAGCAAGCAGCAATTTTCCGAGAAAGTCTATTGCTTCGAAGTGGAGGCACCGCTCATTGCACGCAGCTGCCGGCCAGGCAACTTCATCATTGTGAGAGTAGACCGAAAAAGTGAACGTGTACCTTATACCATTGCCAAATCCGATCCGGAGAAGGGAACATTGACACTGGTTATACAGGAAGTGGGCAAATCTTCTACCAAATTCTGCCAGCTGAATGTGGGCGACATGGTCAACGATATCGTGGGGCCTCTGGGCAATCCCTCAAAGATCGAAAACTATGGCACGGTGGTGTGTGCCGGAGGCGGTATAGGCATTGCCGCCATACTGCCTATCCTCACGGCGCTGAAGCAGGCAGGTAACCGCGTCATATCTGTACTGGCCGGGCGCACCGCTAATCTTGTGATCATGATTGATGATGTGAAGAAGTACAGCGACGAGGTGATCGTTATGACCGATGACGGCTCGTTAGGGCAGAAAGGCGTCGTGACCGTCGGCGTGGAGCAGGTACTGCAACGCGAACATGTGGATAAGGTCATCGCCATCGGCCCCCCCGTGATGATGAAGTTCACCTCTCTGCTCGCCCACAAATACGGCATTCCCAACGACGTGTCGCTCAACACCATTATGGTAGATGGCACGGGTATGTGCGGTGCCTGCCGACTGACCATCGGCGGCAAGACCCGGTTCGTATGTATCGACGGTCCCGAGTTTGACGGCGACATGGTTGACTGGGACGAGATGATGAAGCGTATGGGTACCTTCAAGAATGTGGAGCGCGAGGAAATGGAACACTATCAGGGTGAACCCACACACCCGTCGGCAGAGGCCGATTTGGCTGATCAGACGAATCAGACCCATCAAGCCGACCATTCAGCCGAAGTGGCTCCCATCAGCGTGCTTACCGACCGCAATGCTGACTGGCGCAAGGAGCTCCGCTCGGTCATGAAGCCCAAGGAGCGCACCGCCATAGAGCGCGTCGTGATGCCCGAGCTCGACCCGGCGTACCGTGCCACCACACGACTGGAAGAGGTGAACCAGGGACTCACACCCGAGATGGCCGTAAGAGAGGCACACCGTTGTCTGGACTGTGCCAAGCCCACCTGCGTGGAAGGGTGCCCGGTAAACATCAATATACCGTCGTTCATCAAGAACATTGAGCGTGGCGAGTTTATTGCAGCAGCCCACGTACTGAAGAACACCTCTGCCCTGCCAGCAGTGTGCGGACGTGTATGTCCGCAGGAAAAACAGTGTGAGAGCAAGTGTATTCACCTGAAAATGGGCGAGCCGGCAGTCGCCATAGGCTACCTGGAGAGGTTTGCTGCCGACTACGAGCGCGAGAGCGGTAATATGCAGTTGCCCGAGATGGCACCCAGCAACGGCATCAAGGTGGCTGTCATCGGTTCAGGTCCTTCAGGACTCAGCTTTGCCGGAGACATGGCAAAACGCGGCTTCGAGGTTTATGTCTTCGAGGCACTGCACGAGATCGGAGGCGTGCTGAAATACGGTATTCCCGAATTCCGGCTGCCCAACAAGATTGTAGATGTGGAGATTGACAATCTGCGTAAGCAGGGTGTCCACTTCCAGACCGACACCATCATCGGCAAAACCATCAGCATTGACGAGCTGAAGAGCAAGGGCTTCAAGGGCTTCTTCGTGGGATCGGGTGCCGGCTTGCCCAACTTTATGGATATTCCCGGCGAGAACCTCATCAACATCATGTCGAGCAACGAATACCTTACACGTGTGAACCTGATGGATGCTGCCAACCCGGAGACCGACACGCCGATCATTCTCGGCAAGAAGGTCATTGTGGTGGGTGGCGGTAACACCGCCATGGATTCCTGCCGCACGGCCAAACGCCTCGGCGCCGACGTGACGTTGGTCTATCGCCGTTCGGAAGCAGAGATGCCGGCACGTCTGGAGGAGGTGAAACACGCCAAAGAAGAAGGCATCAACTTCCTTACGCTGCATAACCCAAAAGAATATCTTGCCGACGAGAATGGGCGCGTATGCGCTGCTGTACTCGATGTGATGAAACTGGGTGAACCCGACGCATCGGGCAGACGCCGTCCGGAAGCCACAGGCAAGACGGTCACCGTAGAATGTGATCAAGTGGTAGTGGCTGTCGGAGTAAGTCCCAACCCACTTGTCCCGAAGTCTATCGACGGGCTTGAGCTGGGACGCAAGAATACCATTGTGGTCAATGAGGGCATGAAGTCGTCGATAGAGGGTATATATGCCGGTGGCGACATCGTGCGCGGCGGCGCTACAGTGATCCTCGCCATGGGTGACGGACGCAGGGCTGCCGCCAACATGGCTGCCCAACTCGTACCCGAAGCTTAACACATCCTTCACAATAAAAAAAATAATAAGATCCACGGATTGCACGAACGAACACGAATGACATTACGGATATTCGTGTTCATTCGCTGAATTCGTGGTTCATAATCTTTCTCTGTTCAATGACAGGATTATACACTGTTTTATTGCTCATCGTGAGCAACATCTTTATGACTTTGGCCTGGTATGGACATCTCAGAATGCAGGAGACAGGCGTCAGCAGCAACTGGCCCCTACTGGCTGTGATAGTCTTCAGCTGGGGTATCGCCTTTTTTGAGTATTGTTTTCAGGTACCTGCCAACCGCATTGGCTTTCACGAGAATGGAGGACCCTTCAGTCTGGTGCAGCTCAAGGTGATCCAGGAAGTCATCAGCCTCATTGTCTTTGCCATTATTGCCAACATGATGTTTCAGGGCGAGAGCCTCCGTTGGAATCATATCGCGGCCTTCGCCTGCCTTGTAATGGCAGTGTATCTGGTGTTTATGAAGTAAGCATGTCTGTTCTGCTGCCATCTTGTTAACAAGTATAAAATTATCTGTTTTGTTTCATATCTTAGTATTTATTCGTTATCTTTGTTACTCCAAAACAGATAAAAATGAGATACAACAGACTGCTTCTATGGACTATAATCATGGCGTTGGCACAAGGCGTATCAGCCCAGTCGCACCGTGCCACACCAAGGCGGACCAACAAGACTGTTGCTGCGCACAAGGTGCCCCATGAAAACAAACTCTACCAGTCCATGCTCCCCGCCACGGCAAAGGTGATGTTCATAGATAGCCTGGTAGTCAGCAAATATGATTTTCTGAAACAGGTACCTATCAGCCTGGAGTCTGGGACGTTGAGTTATGCCTCTCCCTCGCATGCAGAGCACAGCGCGCTGGGAATGTATGAGAACGATTTCCATGACAGGCGATTCCTGGCCGTGGCCGATACCGCAGGCTCAAAGCTCTGCCAGCAATTCTTCGTAGGGAACCAGTGGGACAAGGTATCACCCATCTCTGAGATCAACGCAGATGAGTTTACACATCAGAACTATCCTTTTATCTGTGCTGACGGCATCACACTCTTCTTCGCGGCCAAAGGAGAAAAGAGCTTGGGAGGATATGATGTCTTCATGACGACATTTGATAATGACGATACCAAGTGGTACCAGCCGCAGAACTATGGGCTGCCTTTCAACTCTACCGCCAATGACTATCTCGTTGCCATAGACGACATCGACTCGCTGGGATGGCTTGTTACAGACCGTCATCAGCCTGAAGACAGCGTCTGCATCTATACGTTCGAACCGATGAAAGTACGCGTAGACTTCAGTGCAGACAATCTTACAACCGACCAATTACGTCAGTATGCGGATATACACAGCATCAGGCAGACATGGGCTTTCGGCAACAGAGATCATGCCATGCGCAGACTGAAAGCGATGAAGGAACACCTCATCGACACGCAGAAAAACGATGCTCCTCTGTTTGTCATCAACGATCATTCTGCCATCTCCTCTGCAAACGAATTAAAGTCGGCACAGTCCAAACCTTTTTTCGTTCAGCTACAGGAACTGCGAAACATGCAGACAGCAACTTTACAAACGTTGGAAAGCAAACGTATGCAGTATCACAATGCCACGGCCGCTCTGAAGCATTCTCTAAAAGATGAGATCCTGGATTTGGAAAAACAGCAGTTGCAGCAGCAAAAGGACATTAAAATGCTGGAGAAAAAAATCAGATCCATAGAAGCTGGGGAATAAGAATACAAAATAAAAAAATAGAACACTATGAATACATACTATGCTGAGTCAGAGTTAATCATCAATAGTGATGGATCTATATTCCATCTTCATCTCCGTCCGGAACAGATGGCCGACAAAATCATACTTGTAGGTGATCCTGGCCGGGTAGAGACAGTGGCAAAGCACTTCGATGAAATAGAGTGCGAGGTGGCAAGCCGTGAATTCCGTACTATCACGGGTACCTATAAAGGCAAGCGTATCACGGCACAGAGCACCGGCATAGGCTGTGACAACATAGATATCGTGATGAACGAAATGGATGCCCTGGCCAATATCGACTTCAAGAGCCGTACTGCCAAGCCGGAACACAAGGCGCTCACGCTCGTACGTATCGGCACGTGCGGAGGTTTGCAGACCTACACACCTACAGGAACCTTTGTTGCAACGGTCAAGAGTATCGGATTTGACGGACTGCTCAATTTCTATGCGGATCGCGACCGTGTGTGCGACCTCGAACTGGAAAAGGCTTTCAAGCAGCACGTGAAATGGCAGGACAGAATGGGAAATCCCTACGTAGCCATCAACGATGCTGAGCTTCTTGAACGTATTGCCGGTGAGGATATGGTGCGCGGATATACCATAGCCTGTGGCGGATTCTTTGGCCCCCAAGGGCGTCAACTGAGGGTGCCGCTCGCCGATCCAGAGCTCAACAGCAAAATCGAAACGTTCGTATATGAGGGTAAGAACGTTACCAATTTTGAGATGGAATCCTCTGCCCTTGCCGGTCTCTCCAGCATCATGGGGCATAAAGCCCTCACTTGCTGCATGGTGATTGCCAACCGTGTGGCTAAGAAAGCTGAGAGCAATTATAAAAACGATATAGACGGTCTGATCGTCAAAGTACTCGACCGTATCTGATCAATGTTGTTCTCTTCTACCATTGTCGCACTCGCCACCCCCGCAGGAGGGGCATTGGGCATACTCCGCCTCAGCGGTAGCGATACTTTTACCATCGTCAACAAACTCTTTACGCCAGCTAGCAAAAATATGAAGCAGGTTGGCGGAGAACCTAATCGTCTATACTATGGCGAGCTGCACGACCTGCAAGGGAATATTATCGACGATGTTGTGCTTAGCGTGTACTGTGCCCCCCACAGCTATACGGGAGAAGACTGCGCCGAATTCAGCTGCCACGGGTCGGCCTACATCATGCAGCAGGCTCTGCATGCCTGTATCGATGCCGGTGCAAGGCAGGCGAACCATGGCGAATACACCCGACGTGCCTACCTGAATGGCAAGATGGACCTGAGCCAGGCAGAGGCCGTGGCCGACCTCATCGCATCGACAAACCGAGCTACACACAATCTTGCATTGAGTCAGTTGAAAGGACATTTCAGCAATGAACTAACGGCTTTGCGTGAGCAACTGCTCAAACTCACTTCACTTTTGGAACTCGAACTCGACTTCTCTGACCATGAGGAACTCGAGTTTGCCGACCGCACCGAACTCACAGAACTATCGCAGAAGATCAGCAGCCGCATCGCCACCCTCGCCCACTCCTTCGAAACTGGCAACGCTATCAAGCAGGGCATACCCGTGGCCATCATCGGCAGGACCAACGTGGGCAAGAGCACCCTGCTCAATCAGCTGCTACACGAAGAGAAAGCCATCGTATCTGACATCGATGGCACCACGCGTGATGTCATCGAAGACACCATTAACATCAATGGCATCACTTTCCGATTCATCGACACGGCAGGCATTCGCGAGACTCAGGATACTATAGAGAAAATAGGTATTGAACGAGCACTGAAAAAACTGGATGAAGCCTCCATAGTGCTTTGGCTCCTCGATAGTCAGCCTACAGAACAAGCAGTTTCTGACATGATGGCACGATGTCAAGATAAATCACTGATCCCTGTCATCAATAAGATAGACTTGAACCCTGCACATGCAGACAATGATATAACCAACAAATCTGACACATCGTTCAAGGAAGAGGCGACAGCACCCTACTTTCCCCTGTCAAAGGAGTTAAGAGCTTTGCATCCTCTCTGCATATCAGCAAAGTCTGGATTAGGCATAAAGGAACTTGAAGACCGAATATATAAGGTGGCCGATATTCCTGAGATAAGTGAGAATAGCGTCATCATCACCTCAGCACGGCACTATGAAGCCCTCACACGAGCAGAACAGAGTATCACCCGTGTGCTCGACGGTCTCACCCACAACCTCCCCGCCGACCTCCTCGCCGAGGATCTACGGCTCTGCCTTGACCAGCTGGCTGACATCACAGGGGGACAGATCACTCCTCAGGAAACGCTCAACAACATCTTCCAGCATTTCTGCATCGGAAAGTAGATTCTGCGTGGGAAAGTAAAGCCACTACAAAGAAAATAATAAAATCTGCAAAAATAAGCCCGTAACACCCTTATTTTCAAGTGTTAAAGTTTGTGCTTATCTTTGCAGATTTTTGTTTCGGGTATTGTTTATTTGCAGATTTTTCTTTAACTTTGTCCCCCAGTTGTCCCCCGAAATAGTCGCAAAGGGTCAAAAACTGTCCCCCGGGGACAGAAAAAGTGTCCCTCGAAACAAAAGTCGGTGGTAATTTCTAAAACGATTAATGACTATGGCAAAGAAAAAATCAGCAAGCGTCCAAAGAGGACAAGTGAAGCTTCGTGAAAAGAAGCTCAAAGATGGAAGTTCGAGCCTGTACCTTGACATCAATGTAGGTGGCAAGCGTCATAAGGAATACCTGAAGCTCTATCAGGTAGTTCCAACTACCCCACAGGAAAGAGAACAGAACCGTCAGGCTCTTGCAGCAGCCAATGCCATGAGAGCCAAACGAGAGTTGGAAATCATCAACGGCAAGTTTGACATCACCCAGCCCAAGCAGGAAGGTGTCCGCTTCCTTGACTACTATCGTAAGATGTGTGAAGAGCGCCTGAAGACTCCTGATTCAAATGGTAATTGGGGCAACTGGCATAGTTGTCTGAAGCATTTGGAGGTATATTGTGACGAGGCAACAACCTTCGATGATATCGATGCCGAATGGATTCAGGGATTTAAGGATTATCTGAATACAGCAGAGAAGGATGCCCAAAAGAAGACGGATCCTAAGATTTCTTATGTATTCATTGGATTGTCACAGAACTCGAAGGTTTCTTACTTCAATAAACTACGCGCCTGTCTCAATCAGGCTTTTGAGGAGCACATCATTGACAAGAACCCTATGCGTGGCATCGAGGGTTTCAAGGCTGAAGAAGTGGCTCGTGAATATCTGACACTCGAAGAGGTGAAGAAGATGGCTGCTACCCCATGCAACTACCCCATTCTAAAAGCCACATTCCTGTTCTCTTGTCTGACAGGACTTCGCAAGAGCGATATTGAGAAGCTGACTTGGGGCGAAATTCAGAAGTTTGGCGACTTCACACGTATTGTGTTCAAACAGAAGAAAACTGGTGGACAGGAATATCTTGATATTTCAGACCAGGCAGCAGCATATTTAGGCACACGTCGCAACGATGTTGACCGTGTGTTCGAAGGATTCACTTATGGCGCATGGACTTCACTTGAACTGAAGCGTTGGGCACTCGCCGCTGGTATCACGAAGAATCTCACCTTCCATTGCGCTCGTCACACCTTCGCAGTAATGATGCTCGACCTTGGAGCTGACATCTATACAGTCTCTAAACTCCTTGGCCATCGTGAGCTTTCCACTACTCAGATATATGCCAAAGTGCTTGATAAAAACAAGCAAGCAGCGGTCAACCTAATACCAAGCATCAGCGAGTAGAACTTCATACATTATTATATATGGTAACGAGACAAGAAGCCGTATTGAGCTTTGTAAAGTTCAACAAGTTCGCAAAGCAACTCATTTATGACATCTGCATAGGAGGTAACACGAAGTTAACAACCTACGCTGACGAATTGCTCCATTTCGAGCAATGGAAGGAGGATATAATGCTATATACCAGCCTTAATCCAGACCCAATAATCATAGATAAGATTGCAATGCTGGGTTCCCCTGAAATGTTGGAGAACTATATTAAGGATGGTAAAGAGACTTTGCCAAAGAACACTTATGATGCTCTCTCTGGCGTAGTTCAAGCAATGAAGTCCATCCATGCCTTGTGCTTTGACCTCAACCAAGAGTCCAAGGGTAAGTTCAAATATCTTGTTAACGAGTTTGCTTACGAGGAAGCTGCCGACCTTTTCGATCGTGCAGTTAGTGCAGGTTATCTCACCGCTGAGTACCAGCCTAAAGGCGACACAGACTTATACACACTAAAGATTCTCGCCTTTGCCATAGGTGAAATGCTGCACCTCACCATGCGCCACAAATGGTCACATTTCGAGGAGCAATGGAATATCGACAAATCTAACAAGCTTTCATCACTCCCTGTAACAGAAAAGCAATTCAAACGGAACGAGAAAGTGATGAAACTCTATCCAGAAGTTGATTTTTCAGAACTCACTCAACCTAATGAAGAGAGATATTTTGATGCAGTCTATGGTTCACGACGAGTCCGAAGTCTATATCAAGATCTTCACGACAAAGGCTATATTAGCCCGGACACTACAGTCGATGCTTTCCTTAGCATCTTCAATCTCGGAGAACAAACCACGAGAAAACCCATCGAATGGATTAAAAGCCAGCGACACCTCTCTTACTTTATCTTTTTCGCTTTCTCGAAAACGAACAAAGATTATTGGGAGAAAGCAAAAGCTTGTTTCAGTATCAACGGACAGGCTCCCAATCGAGGAAGTCTTGTTACAGGACTTACCGCATTAAAAAAGCGACCAGACTATGCAGTCTTTGATGTTGACCTGAAGAGAATTGCATCAAAATACAATAATGGATAAACTAACGGAGATTATTTCATCCAACAACACAGAGGTGGGTAAATAAATCATTTACCCACTTTTTGCGTTTATTTATCCGACGTATAATAATCAAAATACATGGGTCTTTAAAACGTCAACAAGTGCAACTATGACATCAGAAAGAACCAAATAAGCAAAGTTAGGCAATAAATCACGCTCAACCAACAGGTTGGAGCAAGATGGACTAACATGGATATGGCTATTACAATTCTATATTATAATTTTGCAAACCATGGCAAGTTCAGAATCAAATATAGCTTCTCAAAATGAGATAGTTCTTTGTGAGAACGAGATGGTATGTTCCCTCACCAACAAGGTAGTAAGGGCAACTAAACATGGGTCTTTAAAACGACAACAAATGAAGTTTTATGAGAGAGAAACCATGTGTCGCCATAAAACAAAGAAAGCATTATTCGGCGAAAGCCGTTATGTTATATTTTTTACTTTAATCAATATCAAGAACAATGAGAAAAGAAAAATTCTTCCTCTCTCTTTTTTGAGAGACTGACGCGGACAAGGCATCTGACCGCTGCCAAGAGTGGTGATTCGGGCTTGCTCGAACTGCTCCACGAAGCTTATGACCTCTATCAGGTTGAAGTTGTTAACCAAGGCAAACTTTATCAGCGTTATGCTGATGATTTTGTTTATAGCCATGAGTTCCACGATGCCATCGACGCATGGAGCAAGAATGAACATCAGAAGAACTACCGCATTCTTGACTCACTACTAACCAATCGACGTGACCTTGTTGAGAACTATTTCAACAAAAGCGAAGTTAGCGAAACAGAACTGAGAGAAATGCTTACTCTGTTCAACACTACGCTACCTTCATCCAACATCTTTGTTGCCCGTAAGAAAGTCAGAGAGACATCCGACCTTAATCTGTGTTCTTGTCTCGACAATGATGACCTTAGTATTCTTGCCCGTTGTTGCAACGAGGCTCAAATCTTCAGCGAAGTCATCAATACCAACGACCTTCTTTCTCTCCTGGACGGCAAATTATCTATGCCGCTCCATTCTCGCAACAATCGGCTTGTCGCCTTTTTCTTCGACCAGCTATCCATCTACAATCTCATTATCCGCAACTGGCAGAACGTTCTTGCCCATCAACGCAGCATTGTCAGCTCCACAGGCAAAGACACTCTGACCCAAAAGTCTTTGTCCTCCGCTCTCTACTCTATTGTAGATTTGGAGATGTCTGCGCAGGAGAAAATCATTGATGATGCTGTTCGTCCTATCGGGCAGAAATATCAAAGAAAAAGAAACACTGACAAATAACTGCAAAGAAGATGTCAGGGAATGACCGAGAGAATCAGATAGAGTCTCTATTTTCTCTCTTTCTCATTCCAGACTATCCATGTACTTTTGCCCTCCGTAACCGGTTCACAATGGTAACGGAGGGCTTTCTCCATAGTATTTAACAAGATAAATAAGTAAGAATGGGCAGACGTAAAACACAAATTTCAGACAGTACGCTGGAAATGATTGTTTCCATAGACCAGCGACTCACAGAACTTGTCAACAGTGACTTACCCAAGCGGCTTCATTGCATCGAGGAGAAATTGGATTATATCAATCCAAAACTCTTGTCCATCGAGCATGTTGACCGATTCTACAGCGAAGTAAAGACCGTTTTCACAGTTGCAGAAGCATGTGAGTATATGGGTATCACAGAATCACACCTGTACAAACTGACCAGTGCAGGTAAAATTCCTCATTACAAGCCGACAGGTAAGCTTATGTACTTCGACAGAAGCGAACTTGACGATTGGTTGTTACAGAACAGAACGTATAACGAAATCATTCAAGACCATGACACCACAAGAGTTTCAACGAGTCAATCCACTTGACAATATGCACATCATGAGTTTGCTGGACAGGCTTGAATCAGCGAAGAAAGTCCTCGAACAGACAGAAGATATTGAGGAGACAATAAGAGTATTTGCAACTTGTTGTGTACCAATTTGTTTCGATTAAAACGGTAGAAAAGTGATGATGTGGATTCTATGGATTATGAAAAAGACGAAGATTTAACGTATTTAACTTTCTTAAACGGATTTTTGCACATTCTTGCATTCGCTGTGAAGCGAGTGCATTTGTGCTTCAATCGTTGTCCTTCCAAATAGCCTTTTCATACTCATTTCTTTTCAATTCTTTGCAGATGTTTATATTATAATGTAAAAATGAGTTTTTTTTTGCCATGAAGCACCTTTAAAACGTCTGTTTCTCTGGCAACCGTTGAGTTGTTATTTTGTCCCTCTAATCTCGTGACGATTTAATTTGCCGAAATAAAAGGTTTAGTTTAGGTTATGGATATATTATATGGGGATAAACTAAACTGCACCACACTCAATCCAATCTGCCCCTTCATCTTTCTTTTTTGGACGGCAAAATGAACAATTTAACACGTTTTGTTACGTTTACGTTATGATTCCGTCTTAGTCCCCTTTGTTTTTTCTCGGTAGTATCTTTTCTACTTGTATTCAAACCAATCCACATCCACATAACCGTCCGTCGCTATCCGACTCTGCGCGAAGAGTCCGAGCATGACGCCAGTGAAGCCGCCGATGGTTTCAGTACTGAGGAATCGGTATTCCATCTTGGCGAGCGTGGTATAATTAGTTCCATCGGATGATGCCTGCATGTAGTAGAAGTCCTTGTCGGAAGTGATGCGCAGATAGGCTTGGGTGCCAGTCAACTCAATCTGACGCTCGTTGTGGCTGGTCTGACCGAGACGAACGTTTGACTTGATGAAAAGCTTTCCGTCTTTTCTCTCTGCCACCGCGTCATAGTGGTTCAATGGTGCGGCATAGGCGGTGATGCCAACCTGCATGCCTTCCGTCAGGTGGGAAAGGTCGAACAGCGCCGTTGCTGTGAAGTTCAGTTCGGTTTGACGACGAGCCACGAACGTGGGATTAGCCGTTTCACTGAGGTCAATCGTACTGGGGCGCAGACGCAGGAAGCCTTTACGTTCTGTCAAGGAATATCTGGTGTAGTCAGGGTTGCAGTGACTCATCCATCCCATCGGCATACCCAATGAATGATAGCTGTCTTTGGGTGCTTGACGTTCCACATAGTTGAACTCTTCCCTGATGGGGTCTTGTGCCAGTGGAACCAGCGGCAACGTCTTGCATCGCATGTCGATTTGCAACGTACCGTCTTTGTTCACCACAGGCCATTCTCCTTCTTCCCATTGCACAGGTGCAAGCATCGTCTCTCGACCCATCACGTGTTGCAAATAGCCGCTGGTTCGATAACCTAGACAAATCATCCACCACGAACCATCTGTACCCTGCACCAAGTCTGCGTGTCCGAGACCCTGAATCTGACTGTTCTGCATCTTCATGTTGAAATGCGAGAGGATGGGATTGGCAGGATTCGGCTCGTAAGGACCGAAGAGGCTCTTACTGCGCAGGATGTTCACATGATGTCCGTGCTCCGTGCCACCTTCTGCCAGCATCAGATAATAGTAGCCGTCCTTCTTGTAAATGTGAGGGCCTTCAGGATAACGCCCGCCAAGACCTGTGCCCAAGTGGTGAATCTCACCTAACTGCTTGCCCTTCTTCACATCAATTTCACAGATCTTGATGTCGCCCTCCTTCCACAGGAAATAACATTTGCCATCGTCCCAGAAGAGCGTCGGGTCGCAACTGCCGATGGCGAAGTCAATCACAATGGGTTCCGACCATTCTCCAGCAGGATTGTCCGTCCACACATAAAAATGACGGCGCGAGGGATACACTGTCGTCACCATGTAGAAACGTCCATCGTTATAGCGGATAGTCGGTGCATAGATGCCGCTGTTTCCGTCGGTGCCCTTCAAATCCACCTGCGAGGGGCGCGACAAGCAGTTGCCCACCTGTTCCCAATTCACCAAGTCCTTGCTATGAAACACAGGCACACCTGGGAAGTACTGGAACGTGCTGTTCACGAGGTAGAAATCATCGCCTGCCCTGCACACGCTTGGATCGGCGTGAAATCCTGGCAATACGGGGTTCTTGAAACCCTGAGCGATTGCCGCCGTCATTTGTATTCCTAAAGCTATGGATAATAGAAATCTTATGTTCATATATATGAGTATTATTTGTTATCTATGGGTGTGATATGGAGGTTGTCGAAATAGGGTGTGCAGACGCGGCGCTGCTGCAGGGGAGCCATTAGTCCGGCCATGCCGTGAACGTAGTGGGCAGAAGTGGCTCGGATGACTTCACGACCATCGACATAGCCCGTCAGAGTGTCGCCATCGAAACGTAGGCGCAGGTTGTGCCAGCTGCAGGCACGGACGCCCTCTACTTGTGTCTCAGCCAACGTATATTCGCCGCCCACTTCCACGTCCTTGCGGGCGAGGATGAGCGCCTGCTGTTCCTTGTCGCCAACGAGTTCCTTGGGATTTGGCTTGCCGCGTGTGAGCACGAGGGTGCAATGGCCTTGATCGTCCAACTTCAGGTAATATCCCTTGGGCCAGATGCCGTAACCAGAGCCAACGTCGCAGAGACGTCCCATCACGGCGGCTTCGTCGCCAGGATTCAGCCATACGTCGGCACTGACCTCGTAGTTGGTCCATGCTGAGTCACCGAGAATCGTATAGTGGTGCCATTCGGGTGCCCAACTGAGGGTGTGCTCGCCTACGGTCTGGCGGATGCAAAGGCCAGACTCTCCCCCCGCCCTCCCTGTGAGGGAGGGAGCTGTCACCAATTCAAAGCAGCCAATAATATCAGCGGTATAATGTGGTAGATAGCCGTAGTCTGCGGGATGCTGATATTGCTCGAAGTCGTCCTCGTAGGGCATGGGGAACGGCTTCGATGCCGGGATGTCGGCAAACGAGCCCTTCTGCTGACCCTGTATCGTAGAGATGGAATAGACCGAATTTGGCTGGAGCGTGATGCTGAAACTGCCGCCCTTGGGCTGGATGTCCTTTATGCGCACAAACTGCTGCTGCTCGTTGCTTTGCCACACGCAGAGCGCTCTTTTGGACAGCCCTTTGCCCACCCGGATGCGAATGGTCTGCGGCGATGTGGCACCCGATGTCTCAGCGATGATACTGTAGTCGCCGATGTCGGGATGGCGCAACGTACATAGCGTGCCACCACCGTCGAGGTGGATACAACCTCCATCGACATAATGCCAGCCCACCTCGGTGAACTGTCCGTAGTGGGCATAGCCCCAGAGCGCCTCGCGCACGCTGTAGTGTCCGCTCCACGGCTCACGCGCCAACAGCATGGCGGGGTCGTGGCTATAGGGTTCCATAGGATAGACACCAGCGATGTCGTACCAGTTGATGACCTTGGTAGCACCGCTGATGAGGTAGTTTTCGTTGAAGCATTTCACAATCTTGATGAGACACTCGAAGCCTGGCAGATAGACATGATCCTCCGAGTTCCAGATGGGTTTGCCCATCTCCTCGGCAAGGGCGCGTTGCTCCTTCGTCAGCTGAATCTCGCTGAAGGTGTGGGCGCTGAGCACATCGATGGCCTCGCGCAGCTCCTCGTCCTTTTGCATATCCTTCAGGAAGTTCATCTTGCCGCCGCCCCAGTTGTCGAAGGCATGCAGCTTCACGCTCTCAAAGCCACGCTCGTTCATGGTGCGGCGTAGCGCCTTGGCAAAGTCGTAGTTGCAGCCTTTTTCGTTGTGACAACCGAAGGCATCCAGCTCCAGCCCGTACACCTCGCGAAGTCCGCTGAGCCAATCGACATAGTAATCGGCCATGTCCTGACTCCAGAAGCTACCCACCCAGGCAGGCGCGCTCCAAGCCGTAGCGTCGAGCGACAGGCGGGCGTTGCGGACCTTAGCCTCACGCAGCACCCACCACGTATAGCCACGATGGAAATTGGCATCGCCGCGCCAGTGGCTGTGCGAAGGCATCGAGCCCTGCGTCGAATTGCCATCGCCGGGAATCTCCACGAGCAGGGCGCTGACCGATGCACCAAACATCGGCTTATAGACCAAGTCCATGATCTGCGAATGCTGCGGCTCAGGATAGTCCTTCAGCAGCACGCTTGTGGCTCCACCGCCGTTCACAGCCCCAATGCCATCGAACTGCTTACCCGTGTCGTGGGCACTAATACTAATCTGCTGTTGAGCTGTCGCACTAAAAGCCATACAAGCCAATAGTGTCATCAATGTCAAATACCTTTTATATATCATTTGGTGTCAACATGAAAGTAGTCGAAGTCGGCAATGCCGCCTGTCTGCTTGGTGGCATAGTGGAACAGGGCAAAGCGGTAACCACAGAAGTCGGGCCAGTCGTAATGCATTTGGAGGGTGTCACCAATGGCCTTCCACTGTTTACCGTCGAGACTGTAGGAGAAGGTGGTCTTGTCGGTGCGGTCACGGAAGTCACAATTCATGCGCAGCCAAATTCTCAATTCTCCATTTTCAATTTTCAATTTGGAAATCTCCTTTCCAACTCCGTCGCCCTTGTCCATTGCCTTCTGCATCACAATATAGAACTGACCTTTTTCCTTCTTCACGCCCACGAAGCCGTAGCGGTTCTGGAAACAAGAGAGGCCGGCAACGTCGCCGTCTTTCAACCCAGAGAAGTCCATCAGCACCTCACCCTGGCAGGTAGGACCATAGACGCGCTGGGTCAGCGTATTGCGAGCCTCGCGGATGTGCTTCACCACAGCGGTGGTCTTCAGACGTAGCCACCCCTTACGCTCGGTGAGGCTCCAACCGTTCATATCGGGTACGTGATTCCATTGCCACACAGGATTCAGCCAACCCTGCTGCTTATTGCCCAGAATGCTGTTCTCCCAGCGCCATCCGAAGCGGCTCTTGCTCTTCTTGGGTTTCCATGAGTTGAACTCATCGCTCTGCACGATGCCGATGCTCTTTTGTGCGGGCAGGTCAACGATGTAAGGTGTGGTCATATTCTTGCCTTCGGGCAACTCGGCAGTAGTCTTGCCTGTGCCAGCGATAGGCCAGCCGTCTGCGCTCCAAGTCATGGGCAGCCATACGGGCATGCGGCCAACACTTCCATAGTCCTTGAAGAGGAAGCACCACCATTTGCCGTCAGCAGCTTGCACGATGCCACCCTGACCGATACCATTAGTGCGCATCACGACTTTGCCGTCAGCATCAACCATCTCGCCGCCAAACACCAGTCGTCCTTCCCACTTGCCATTAAACAAATCACGCGAACGCCATACAATCTCCTGACGCTGCCCATCGCAGCCTTGAATCATGAAGATGTAGTAGTAGCCGTTTATCTTGTAGCCGTGATAACCCTCAGCACGCAAGCCACGCGCAGGGTTCTCGAGGTTGGCATAGTCGATGACCTTGCGGCGCTCTGAGACCGTCACGTTCCAGTCCTTATCGACGTGCATCTCACGCAGGTACATCGCATGGTCGTCGAAGGTGTCGGCGGGGTGCAGCACGTACTTCTTCACCTCCTTGCCGTTGTCGTCGAATAGCAGGCCGGGGTCGTAGCACTTGTCTGTCTTCGACACGTGCCAGTTGCCGTTCTCGATGTCGTCGGTCACGTAGAAGTAGGTCTTACCCGTCGTGTTGCAGGTCATAATCATGTAGTAGAGCTTCTCGTAGGGGTCATAGCGCAGGTTTGTGGCCCATTGTCCTTGCGAGTACTCGCTCTTGCCGTTCAGCAGACGGAAGTTGTCGCCCTCATCGATTGCGTCGTAGGCATAGTTTACAATCTCCCAGTTCGTCAGATCCTTCGACTTCATGATGCCGCAGCCCGGTGCGAAGTGCATGGTGGTAGACACCATGTAATATGTGTCGCCCACCAAGATGATATCGTGGTCGGGCACGTCGGCAAACAACATCGGGTTTGTAAACTGTGCGCTGCTTGTCAGCGCTGCAAGCATCACGCAGATGCTAAAGATGATTCGTTTCATTGTAATATGGTTTTATTTGATATTTCCAAAATAGCTGTAGTGATTGTTGTCGGGATTAACGACGATTTGTTCGACGACAATCTCGGGGTCAATCATGATGAGTTTCAGGGTGTGCTTGCCGGGCGTTGCGGTAAAAGTGGCGTCGAGCCAGCGGAGGTTGTCGAACACCTCGTCGCGGCGAGGAAGCTGACGGCCGTTCACGAACCCGCTCAGGGAGAGACGGCTGCGAGGAGGCAAAGGCTTCAGCACCTTCGAGACTGAAAGATTCTGAGGGGTGTATTCCGAGAAGGTGTCAACGATGCCGCGACGGGCGTCGATAACCTGCACGGGCTGGTCGTCAATCTGGATACCGAGACGCAGTCCACGAGCAGGAAGAATGTCTTGTGTGGGTAATATTCCAACAGCCACCTTGCCATCTTCAGCTAATTCTATCTCGTATTCCAGCGCCGGACCGTCGTTATTGGGATATTCCTTCATCACGTCCTTGGCACCCATGCAGCCCTCGCCGCGACCGAGGTCGGGCAGGAAAATCCAGGCATCGCTCTTGCGGACGTATTTGTGGGCGGGAATGGAGTATTCCTTCGTGTCGGCAGAGGGGCGCAGATTGTGCTCCACCTTGAAGCCAAGTGTCATTGGGTGGTAGTTCTCCTTGGGGATGAACCACTGTGTGTAGCCGATGTGCTTGTCCTGCATCATGCCATCCCACTTGCCGCCAGCTATACCTTTATTGTAATAGTCGGTGAGTCGCTGATCCTTCGCCATCAGGTAGTCGATGGTCTTGCTGTCGCCGAGGGTGGCGCTGTTATATATCTGCGCCACACCCGCACTGGCCACCGTGGGGTAATACACTAATTGATAGAAGGCATCCTGCGCCTCGGAAGGAATCTGCTCCTTCAGGGCCTCGCAGCGCACTACGAGATTCTGCCAGAGCTTTTCTATCCGCAGCATCTCCTCCATGTTGTAAATGCCGGGCACCTGCGCCTCAGGCTTGCGCCAAAGGTTGTACTTCGAGTATTTGGCGATGATGTCGGCACATTCGTTGGTGATTTCGGCGGGCAAACCGCCGAAAACAGAACGGGTGAACCCTTCGAGCCACGCCTGCTCGTCACCGGGCTGGATGGCATCGGGATTCCAGGCATAGCGCATGATGAAGTCGATGGGCACCTCCTTCGGCTTCAGGTCGCCCACGTTGATAATCCAGATGCGGTCGATGCCGCTGGCGTAGGCCAGATGCAGCTGTTCGCGCAGCTTGGGGATGGTTGTGGTGTTCACCCAGCGGTCGTTCCACGGACCACCGTTCATGTCGATATGGTAGTACAAGCCCAGTCCGCCTTTGCGACGGCGTTCAAAGTCGCGTCCTTTGCGGCGGATGTAGCCCCAGTTGTTGTCGCACAGCAGCAGCGTCACGTCGTCGGGCACGGTGAAGCCTGCGTCGTAGTAGCGCTGCACCTCGGTAAAGATGGCCCAAAGCTGCGGCACGGCATCGGCCCGTCCGTAGATGTCCTTGATAATCTTGCGCTGCCCGTCGATGACGTTGCGGAGCGTCTTCATGTTCTCCTGATCATCACCAGAACCCATCGCCACGTCGCCGTCGCCGCGCATGCCGATGGTCACGAGGTTGTCATACGCCTTGTTGCGCTCCATGCCCTCACGGAAGAAATGATCCACGCGCTCCTTGTTGGTGGCGTAGTCCCACGGACCCACCTGCTCCTTGCGGCGCAGGTATTCCTGGTGCGAGCGCATCATCGGCTCGTGGTGCGATGTTCCCATCACGATGCCCATTTCGTCGGCCAGACGCGGGTTCTCGGGATCGTCTTCATTGAAGGCCGTCGCCCACATAGCCGGCCAGAAGTAGTTGGCCTTCAGGCGTAGCAGCAACTCGAAGATATGTTCGTAGGCCTTCGCGTTCACACCGCCAAAATGCTTTTGACACCAGTCACCGAATGATGGCCACTCGTCGTTAATGAAAATGCCACGATATTTCACTTTTGGCGACGGCTGCACGAACCGACCGCCATCATAATACACCTCGTCCAGATGCTTCACAGGGGCATCAGCCATCCAATACCAGGGCGACACACCGATACGCTCCGAGATGTCGTAGATGCCGTAGATAGTGCCACGCTTGTCGCTACCAGCGATAACGAGGTTTCCGTCCACCACGTCAATCAGGTACGACTCCCACTGGCCCTTCACCTGCTTCACGTCAATCTTGTTCTGCTTGATGAGACGATCAATCAATTTACTTTTGCCGATTGTGCCGACGATGATGGAATTGTGAATTATGAATTGTGAATTGTGAATTACGGCAGCCGCCGTTCCCGTCACCTTCCTCACGTCGTCGCCAAGGTCATTAGCCGCCCTCAGCACACCCTTCCAGTCGTTCCCGTCCACAACAATCGTTGCCGCCTTGCCGTCCTTGGCAATGCAGAATATTTCTGTTTGTGCCGTCGCCGTCAGCGCCGCGAGCACCACGCAGATGCCCAAAATGATTCTTTTCATAAATGTATGACGTTTAATGATGATTCAATTTACTTTTCCTTTCACCAGCACTTCAGCCAGTTTGGGACTGCTACCTTGTTCGAAGCGGAGTCGGACGAAGCGCGCTTTGATTGGTGAGAATGGGACAATAACGGACTGGCGCTGCATGTTGACGCTGCCAATTTGTTTCCATGTCTCTTGGTCAGCCGACACCTCCACGATGGCATGAGTGGATTCCATGAAGGTGATGCGGACTTCGCTCATCAGCAGACTGCGCTCCGTGTCGAGCGTCCATGTGGGTGCAGTGTCGGTGTCGGCGGGTTGCCAATAGGTTTGTGCATTGCCATCGGCAGCCAGTCCGGCGCTGTGTCCGTCAACGTTGCTGCTGGCGAAGGTGGGGTTGTTTGTGCCGTATATTTGCAATTGATCGTCGCTACGGACGTAGCGGACGTAGGGGCGATCCTCTATTTGAGGTGACAAGCTGGGCTGGTATTGTGGAGCACCGATGAACGAGAGGGTGATGGTGTCGGCTTTCAGGGCTTCGCTACTGGCCTCTACGAGCGTCTTTCCTGCATAGAACGAACGAAGGGCGATGGCACATTGACCGTCCTGTATGCGGATGTCGCTGTCGGGAGAGAAAGTGATGCTGCGGCCTGTGGGAAACTCACCAGGTCCTTCAATGATGCGCATGGTGACGCTGGGGCTGTTTGACAATTCACGTCCTTCAGCATCCACGATGGTTGCCATCAGTTGTACGTCATCAGTACCATCGGCCTTGATATCAGCGTTCTTCGAGGCCGTCAGACGGACGCTGGCAGGCGTGCCTGCTGTCTTTTCGGTCGGAGGTGCCACGTGTCCGTACTCATTCCGATACCAATACCACGCACGCTTGGGCAATCGGAAATAGTCCACAATGCCCATCTTGCCCAGTTCGTCTCCGAAGATACTGCCATGGTCGAAGGCACACCAGATAGCCTGACCACCGCGCCAGGTGCGCCCCTTCCAACCTTCGTCGCGGTTTAGGTCGCCCCAATTGGCTGTATATCTGCCCGGACGGTCGGCACTCATGCTGCCGTACTCAGACACCACGCTGGGCACATCAGGATGCTGGAAATCCGGAATATTCGCTCCATCACCATTATAACCCGCCACATCACCAATCTTGTCGATGCGCTGCTCGCCTAACGGACGCTGTGCACCGCCAATGGCAGCCTTGCGGGTGGGGTCGAGCTGATGGGTGCGCTCCACCATGCGCCGCAACAAACGATGCACGCCAGGCATCGTGCGCCCGTCGGTGAAGAACGGCTCGTTGCACATGCTCCACACAAATACCGACGGATGGTTGCGGCTCTCCGTAATCATCTCCTCCAACTGCTGCAGACAGCTCTGCTCGAAGGCCGCCGTATCAGCCGGATTCACGGGATAGGCCGAGGCCGTCCACCAACCATCTTCCTTCGGACCGGCCGTTCCCCAGAAGGGAGCCTCGCTCCAAAAGAGGATGCCCTGATGGTCGCACTCGTCGATGAAAGCCTGCGAATGAGGATAGTGCGAGCCACGAATCATATTGAAGCCTGCCTCCTTCACCATCCGCACATCGCGACGGACTGCCTCCTCCGTCACAGCATCGCCCCAGCCTGCCTGATCCTGATGCACGTTGGCACCACGCAGATACAGGTGCTCGCCGTTGAGGAAAAAGCCTTCATCCTTCGACCAACGCATCCAGCGGAAACCGAACGTCTGCCGCTCCTCGTCCAACAGCGTCTTGCCGTCGTAAAGGCGCACCACAGCAGTATAGAGATAAGGAGATGCGGGACTCCATAGTTTCGGCTCACGGATGGTTTCATTACCTTTTGCCATTGTCTTGCCGTTGGCATTGAGTATTTCCACCTCCGTGCGCAGCTTTTTGGCTGACATGTTTTCCACATCCACGTCCACCTGCACCGTAGAACTTCGGCCTTCATTCTCTTCCAGCGTAGGCGTAGTGATACGGATGCCGTGGTAACGGATATGCGCCTTGGCCGACTTCCTCACCAGCCGCACGTTGCGATAGATGCCGCCGCTGAACGTATGCTCGCCACCTCGGGGAGCCAGTGTAGCCTGCCACAGGTTGTTCACTCGCACGGCAACCACATTATCACCCGCCGTCACCTGCTTGGTGATGTCGATGGAGAAACCTGTATAGCCGCCACGATGCGAACCAACCAACTGTCCGTTCACATATATCTCTGCCTCCTGGAACACGCCGTCGAACTCGAAGAAGAATCGCTTAATTTTCAATTCTCCATTTTCAATTTTCAATTTCCTACGATACCATCCGTATCCCACATAAAAGTCCTTCGACATGAAATACGGAATACTGAACGAATGGGGCAATCCCACCACCAGCCAATCAGAATCGTCAAATCCTGGCTTTTCCGCTCCTTGATGGTCGCCAATCTGGTAGCGCCATTCGCGGTTCAGGTTTTCTACATGACGAGCCTGCCCCACTAAAATGGAGCAACAAAGCAGCGCTAATACAATCAGACTTCTCATAGTAATTAATCTTTCTTTGCCTCGAACTGCCACCAGTCGAAGTTGAAGAGCTTCGGACCTTTGTTACCCGTGAAGGCGAAGTAGATGTCGTGCTTGCCGCTAACCTTTTCGGAAATAGTAGCACGAACGGTGCGCCACTCCTCCCAACCGCCGGTATAGGGAACTTCGGCAACAGCAATCTTAGTGCCGGCAAGACTATCGAGGTGCACCTCGATACGTCCGCCCTGCAGGGCCGATGCTGCGCTGACGGTAAAGGCCGATGGCTGTGACTCGCCGAAGTCAACCTCGCGAACCTTAATATAGTCGCCATTGTGAATATCGCTCACAAACACGCCCGTCTTGGCATTGTTTTCAGTCTTCACACCCACCGCCCAGGCGATGGTTTCGGCCTCGGTGTGTTGGTATGGATTGAGTGTGCCGATGGGTTTCACGCCCTCGTCGGTATGATGGATGATGGGGAACGAGCCGTCATCGTTGTAATGGAACTCCTCGATGGCCACCGAGCGTCCGAAACCGCCGCCACCTGGCAACTTTCCTGTGTGATAGACGAAGTAGTTGTGCCCCTTCAGTTCGGCTACGCCACAGTGGTTGGTGAACGACTTGGTGTCCTCCTGCGGCATGATGTTTCCGCGATAGGTCCACGGGCCTTCGGGAGTGGATGCCGTTGAATAGGAAATGTGTTCGGGGATACCGCCTGCGGCATAGAGCAGATAGTACTGCCCCACGGCCTTCTTGGCCCGTTTGCCCTTCTTGCTGAAGGGGAACACGTTGCGCTTCATAATCCATGGTCCCTCCACAAACGAATCCTCGTACTTCACGCTGCGGTCGCGTTGTTGCATGGCTGGTGCACCAAAACTCTCAACAGTTTGTTCCACTTCCTTCACTTCGCTGCCGAAGGAAATCATGTCGCGATTCAGCTTCGCATAGTAAATGTGAGAGTTACCCCAGAAAATCCAAGCCTGACCATCATCGTCAATGAATACCGTCGGATCAATATGATCCCATTTACCGTCCTCGTACAGCGGTTTGCCAATGGCATCGCGGAACGGCCCTGTGGGTGAATCGCTCACCGCCACACCAATAGCCATACCTTTCGATATGGTGGAATGAACACATACATACCAGTAGAACTTGCCGTCGCGCTCGATAGTCTGCGCCGCCCACGCACGGTCATCGGCCCACGAAAAAGTGCTCAGGTTCAGCGGCGAACCGTGATCAGTCCAGTTCACCATATCGCCACTCGAATACACGCGCCATTCGTACATCCAAAAGAAATCGGCCTTATCCTCATCGTGGCCTACATAGATATACATTTTGTCACCATAGCTCATCGGAGCCGGGTCGCCCGTGTACCAAGTCTGCACCACGGGATTCTGTGCTTTGGCCGCCAGGGTCGCGAGTGCCACGAGGGCACATGTCATCATTCGTTTCATCTTACAAATATTTTTTTACCGTTTGTTATATATAGTCCGTGCTGGGGATTCGTCACTCGGCGACCTTGTAAGTCGTAAACGCAATTATCATTTATCCGCTCGGCTTTGCCGCTTGGCTCGTCCAAGAATTTTTCTTTATTATTTAGCGTAGCGCGGATTCCCGTTGTCTCATAGCTGTTGGCTGTCAGGATGAGCTGTCCGAGGATGCAGTCGCCATACTCCACATCGGCGGTGTAGAGGGCAATGGCATAATTACCCTGTTCGGTGATGTCGAACTCGAAGGTCTGTTGTTGCAGGTTGCCGAAGTTGTTGGAGGCCACGTTGCCGATGTTGATGGTCGGTGTGTAGGTCTGCTTGGCGATGCTCACGCTGCCCGTGCACTTCTCGATATTCAGCTCCACGGGCGAGAATTCCGGCTTGTTCCAGTTGCAGATCTTGTATTTCAGCGTGTAATGGCCGGGAGCCAGACTGAGCGTCGTGCCCCCGTCGCTGAGACCGTACTTAGCCCAACCCTGACGCGGCTGGCCCTCGATGTTACGGAAGTAGAGCCCATAATTCAAACCGCGCGACGAGCCGGTGAACTGTAGCACACGACAGCCCAGCGAGTAGCCGTTGCTGTAGCCCGCGCGCTTTTCCTTACCGTCGTATGTGGTCCATCCAGCAGGCAGCGCGCCACCTTCCTTGAAGTCCGACGAGATGGTGAGCGACGTCGGAGCCTGCAGCGTCACCTCAACCGTTGCTGTGCTCGTCTCGCCGTCGTTGTCGGTAGCCACGGCCTTCAGCGTGTGTTTACCCTTCTTGGCACCCGTCAGCACGGTCTTATAGGGCTTGGCCGTGCAGGTGGCGAGCAGCGTCTTGCCGTCGTAGAACTCCACCTTCTCCACCTTGCCGTTCGAATCGTCGGCCGTGGCGGTAATGGTGATGTCGGGATACGTGACCTCGCCGGCAGGCGCGAAGCTGACGTAGCTGAGACCGGTCTTGGGTGCCGTGATGCGCACAGTTGGCGAGGTCTTGTTCAGCGAGTAGTTCTTGCAGAAGTTCCACATCTCCTTACCCGTATACACCTGCGGTTCCTTGCATACCCAGTGGCCTTTGTTGGGCAGTTCCAGTAGCTTGACTTCCACGCCGTCGTTGCCTGGTGCCCATGTGTGCATCTTGGCACCGTTGAAGCCGTTGTAGTTGTTCTTGACCTGAGCCGTCGTCGGACAGCCGTTATGATTAATCCACACGTTCAGTGTCGGCTGGACTCCACTAAAGCCGCACACATTGTCAGCCGTACCATGGATATGCAGGATGGGCAGCGGACGCACGTTGGCATTTGCCGTGACACCGCCCATGGGGTAGCCGCTGACAGGAACGAAGGCAGCGATGAGGTCAGGAATCTTGTTCATAGCGTGATAGGTGAACATACCGCCCATAGAGAAGCCGCCGAGATAGACGCGGTTACGGTCTATCTTATACTGCGTCACCATTTTGTCAATCAGAGCCTTGATAAAGTTAATGTCGCGGTTGCCACTGATGTCCCATTGATTATTAATACCATTGGGGAGAACAATAACAAACTTGGCGGTGTCGCACACGTTCTCGATGCTGATTCCTTTACTTGTATCCCTAAACTGGGTATTCAGCGTGTAATTGATATCCTGACCTGAACCGTGGCAGAAGATGAACAGCGGGCGGTTCTCACCCAGGTCTTGGGGTGCGTAGGCCATGTATGTGCGGCTAACGCCGTCAACGGTGATGTTGTCTGCCTTTATTGGAAGCAGTCCTGACATAAGCAGGAGGATTGCGGTAATAAACTTCTTCATGATAGAACTATTTATTTGTTGGAAGGTCCGAGATAGGAGGACTGTAGTCCGCCCCAGTTGATGATGACTTTCTGTAGCATCTGACCATCGTCGAGGGCATGGAAAGTGACGGTGTGTGACGGCTTCGACTTGTCGATGGAGAATTGCAGACGGCAGGGCGCGCCGTTACGCAGCACCTGGTTCTTCCAAGTGAGGTCGTATTCCTTGAACTTATTCTCGAACATCTGCGGCTCGCTGCCATCCACACTTACGGCGATGCGGTTACTCACCCCTGCATAGAGAGGCCAGAAGGGGACGGTGTAAAAGAACACCTCGACATGATTGCTGTCAACCTTTGGGAAACTATAGGTTACCTCACCGAGACGCATTACCTGCCAGTCGTAGCCAAGTCCTTTGACAAGTTGGGCATCAGTCGTTTTATGGTCGAAACGGCTCAGGTCAACAATATGACACCCCTTCAGCGGATTGTGCTTGGGACAAAGATCGTAGAGCTGCTCGCCTGCACCTTCATAATAATCCACCTTGGGCATCTTCTGATAGAGGGCACACCAGCCAGGAGCGAGAGTCATCATGCCGCGCCATTTGCCGTCCAGTTGCTCGTTGTAGCGGTGGTTCAGGGCGTTGATACTGTCGTAGGCGGCTTCTGACTGCCGCGCAGCCCAGTTGGCTTGTGCAGGGGCTCCCCAGCAGAGTTGTTTATGCGAGAGTTGCGCCATCAAGAACTTGCGGTTCATTTGGTAGGCAGCCTGCACGGGGAACTGCACCAGTTCGAAAAACGCTGGTCTCGATGCATCGGGGAGGCAAGCTGCCATTCGCTCGACTTCATCACTGATGCGCTGGTAGTCGTTCAAACGTTGCTGAGCCTCGTCGTAGTTGTCGAAAGAGTATTCTGTATATTTCAGTCCGGTATGCTCTTTGTCGTCCCATTCACGCTCCCAACCCATGAATTCTGGCTTACGACTCCACGCAAGACGGAGATATGTATCAAGTATCGACTGATAATCATTCTTTCCAAAAAGTCTTTCAAGGAACTCTGCCTGATGCCGATTGACCTTATCGAAATCGAAGGCGTTAATGTCCCAAGCCATATCCATGAAGGTGTGTATGCCGAGTTCCATCGGCTTGATGTCGCCCACATTCAACAGCCAGTAGCGGTCTGCACCGTGGTCATAGGCCTTCTTCAGTTCCTCATACATCAGCACGGGCGGTGTAGTGTTCAGCCACAGGTAGTCGTGGGGGCCGCCAAGATAGGAAATGTGATAATACACGCCTGCATGGCCGCTTCGTTTCTGCTCTTCAGGACTGCTGACACGCTTCATGTAGCCGTAGTTGTCGTCCACCCAAACCAGTGTGATGTCGTCCGGCACCTTCAGCCCATTCTCATAGATATCCATCGTCTCCTTGTAGGGTACGAAGATTTGCGGAATCTCTGTAGGCTTTTGGCCGATGTGCTTCTCCAGGAGTGCACGCTGGTCCTTGAACACCTGTTCTATCAGCGGCACACGCTCGCTCATGGGCAGGTTGCCGCGCAGACCGGCATCGTGCAGTCCGCGCATGGCGGTGGTATAGATATTCTCATACTGGGAGGCCTCGCTGAGGCGGTCATCCCACTTCTTGAGAATCGTTGCGCTGTTGGTCTTGTAGTTCCAGTCGCCGTCGCGCTGCTGGTCCCACTCGCTCTTGGCGGCGTTGTTCAGCAGCAACGGCTCGCAATGCGAGGTGGTGATGATGATACCGAACGAGTCGCACACCACCTTGCTTTCTGGATGGGAATAAAAGGCTCCCGTGCAACTGTGCATCGCCGGAGCCAACATATTTGCCTTCAGACGCAGCAGCAGTTCGCAGACACGGGCGTAGGTCTTGGGACCAATATCGCCAAGTTCTTTCTCGTAGTTCTTCGAAGACCACGGTTTCAGCCCCCAGTCCTCGTCGTTGATAAAAATGCCGCGATACTTCACAGTGGGCGACGGCTGCACTTTGCGTCCACCATCATACCACACCTCGTCCTGATGCATCACGGGCACATCAGCCCACCAGTACCAGGGCGACACACCGATGCGCTCCGAGATGTCGTAGATGCCATAGATGGTGCCACGTTTGTCGCTGCCCGCAATCATCAGGTTCCCGTCCACCACGTCAATGAGGTACGACTCCCACTGCCCCTTCACCTCTTTCACGTCAATCTTCCTCTGTCTGATGAAGCGGTCGATGAGGCGGCTCTTTCCGATGGTGCCGACGATGATAAGCCCCCTCCCGGTCTCCCTCAACTGGATGAGAAGTTTATCCGCATCGGTTTTTCCCCCCAGTTGGGGGGATGAGAGGGGGGCTTCCGTTCCCGTCACCTTCCTCACGTCGTCGCTCAGGTCGTTAGCCGCTCTCAGAACGCCCTTCCAGTCGTTCTCGTCCACCACTATCGTTGCAGCCTTGCCGTCCTTAGCTATGCAGAAGCGTTCGTTCTGTGCTTTGGCCGTAATGGCAGCAAGTACCATGAAGGCACATGTCAAAATCTTTTTCATTTCACAAATACTTTTTTGCCGTTCTTAATGTATATTCCTTCTTGTGTTGGATTGCTTACCTTGCGACCTTGCAAGTCAAACCATTGACCATTAATCATTGAGCATTGACCATTGTCAATTGAACGGATGGCGGTAGTTTCGGTCTGATAGTCATAAATCTTCAGACAGTCCAGAAAAAGGTTCTTGCGATTGGAGGTGGCAGCGAGGATAGTGACCACGTTGCGGCCTTCTGCCAAGTCGGCACTGAACTCCACCTCTTTCCATGTGTCGCACGAGGAAAGGGCGACCGTCTGGGTGGTTGTACCTATCTTGATGCGCACGGCAGCATCGCCGTTGGGAGCCTGATAGCGCAGGCGCATCTTGGCCTGACCTGCGGAGGGCACGCTGATGGTGTCGCGCAGGGAGGCAGCCGAGTTTGTTCCAAACTCCACAAAACCCTGTCCCATATAGCGGGCATGACCATGGTAGTAGCCGTTGGGGCGGTTGGCGGTGATACTTTTGTAGTCCATGCACTCGGCCTCGTACTCCAGCGTGTCGGTGTAGAGAGGCGGCAGGGCCGGGGCGGTGACATTGGCCACGGGCAAACCATCGCACGAGAGACGGTCCGTGGCTTTGCCTTGACAACTGATGTATACATCGAGCGGCCCGTTGTGCTTCACCGTGAGCGTCAGCACACCATCGGCGAAAGTCTGTGCGACAGTGCTCTTGCGGTGCTTACCACGGTCTTTCCATTCTACTGTCGGTTCCTCGCTGATGCCGTAGATGCGGATAGTGTCGGTCACGTTGGGCTTCTCGGTAAAGCTACTGCCCGACTTCGAATTGCGGTAGTTGCTCAGGTAGAAACTGACACCATCGACCGTCTCCTTCATCACACCCATCGAATAGGGGGCGTAGTCCAGCCGCACGCTGTCGCACGTGTTATATAAAAAAGGTATCACGCCGCTGGCACGCTGAGTAGAGGTGGTAATTGTACGAGTGTTTGTAGACTCGTCGAGCACATCGTCATATTGGTAGGGGTTGTAGGTCATCCATGTATTGTCCACGTGAGCAGCGAAGATGTCGCCTGTGTACTCCTCGGGGAAGAGCGTATTGAACTCTGCCACCTTCTTGTCTACGTTACCCCAGCGCGACTGGTAGTTGGCGTACTTCACCTGCACCTGCATCGTCTTCGCCAGACTGTCAACGAGGGAATAGCATTGGGCGGGAGCGGGATAGCGGCCCGTCCGCTTCATCCACCACCGCTGCTCCAGCGGACGTTTGTGGGGATTGGTGCCGCGGCCCCAATTGTCGCAGTCGAAGCGGTAGAGACCGTCGTAGAGTGCTTCGGGGGTATGCACGTCGATGGGGCCGTTGGCCTCCACGTGCGTTCCACCATTGTTAATGATTGCCACCTTCGTTCGCTTGATGACTTCCTCACGCGACTGGATGCGCACGGTACCGTCCAACAGCTTTCGAAACTCGTCGATGTTGCAGTTCACAAAATGTGGGAACCAATCCCAGTTGCGGCGTGTGTAGCCGCCCACGGTCGATGTCGATACCTCACGCGAGCATTCCACGGGAATTGTCTCCGGTCCATCGATGACTGTCATGCCGTTCAGCATCACGTGCTCCATAATACAGGTGGTACTGGTAGCCTTCACAAACGGATCCTTGTTGCCGTCAGAAGCCGTCCAACCGCACGCGTCGAAACGGATGCCCAACTGACCGGCATAGCCACCGAGGTAGGCTCCCAGGCAGTTGCTCTCGATGTCGTAGAAGTCGTTGGCCATCGTGTACTTCTCACAGCAGATGAAGTTCTCAGGATGCGCTGTCAGCCGCTTCCGCAATGCTGCATTGCGCATATAGGCGATGGGCATCATGTGAGCCGAGAAGTAGGCCTGCGTAAAACTTACCACAAGGTAGCCGCCGTACTCCTGACAATAGTCCAAAATATGTGCGAATGTGTTCAGACGCTGCTCGAAGGTGGGCTGTCCTGTGTCGCCGAAGCCCCAGAACTGCTCGGCAAAGTTCCAGCCGATGAAGTTGGGGTACTGCTTGAAGTAGCGCTCGTACTCCGAGAACTCTGTGTCGCTGAAACGGCTGTGCGAACCGCTGGCGGGCTGGATCATTGCCCACACGCGCTTGGCGGCACAGGCCCTCATCCATGCGTCACACACGTCGGGACCGTTGCAACAGACGGCATCGGTAGCCGAGAGTGACAGGTTGAACACTACATACGGGCGGATGTCTTCGGGTACCATCTCTATGATGCGCTCCGGGTCGGCAGTGTTCCACGTGTCGACATGGATAATCCACATCGGCTGTTCCGGCGAGATGGGGCGGCGCAGCTGGGCGTTAATAACTTGAGAACAGAAAAGCGCGATGAGCGCAAACAAAATAGTGACACGTTTCATAATTCCAGTTTTTAGTAATTATTTGTGGGTGCAAAGGTACGAAAAATGCAACAAAACCCATATAGAATTTTGTTGCATAGACAGGTTATAATGTTGCAATGGTCATCTCATCTTATCTGCCTTGACTGATTTCCAACACCGTTATGGAGTATGGAGCCAGGGTGATAGGGAACTGTTTGCCTACCTTCTGGGTAGATTCTACGGGCACGATGTTGCGGGGATTGTCGATGGAATTGGTGTCCTCGGGGCGGGCAGACTTCAGCTCAATCTTCTTGGCCTTCGACTTTACGCTCTTGGCACCCTCCAGCTTGATGTTCAGCTTCTGAGCGTTGCCCACGGTGTTGACCAGT
>LAHS01000032.1_pt1 | contig 48173 bp, 35 predicted proteins | sample 329651 | NCBI WGS metagenome assembly LAHS01 (sample SAMN03275699, study PRJNA271635) | activated sludge metagenome | isolation source: sample C-1 Sludge from hydrolytic chamber (first chamber) of Anaerobic...
TAGTCATATAGCTTTTAAATACATGACAAAATTAACAAGAAACTTTGGATTATGCCACCACTCCGCTCATTTTTCGCACCATGAGTTTACAGCTGTGTCAATTATGCCCTCTACCTTAATCTATGCGGTAGTAGAAGGTCTTTAAATCTATATTTGTTATACCCATATTATGCTTGTTGTAAATCACTTATAAGCTTCAGACCGACAACTATGCGGTCTTCTATATCAAGGCCATCGTCATTCTGGCTAACAAGAACAGATCTTTCTAACTGATTATCGCCATCAAGAACCTCGTAGCCTTTTGAGGTCACTTTGATGCGATACACTTTTTCTTCATGCTGAACCGTAAGCAAATCTCCCTCATGTCCGTATGCGTAATCCCCAAGTGCTAATCCGCTCAAGGTACCTCCAGCCAAGTCGAAGAGAATCTTCAGAATGACCATCCAATTTCTACCTCCAATGCTTATCTCGGTGAACATCATTATGAAGTCATAACGTTTGAGCTTAATCCTGGGGTCTTTATAATCCACCCAGTAATACATGCCATACCGCTCCGGACGGGCACTGTCATACTTGACGACATAGTAACGCCAGTCATATATTTTCACATTTGCAAGATAGCCATTGATGATGCCATTGAGAAAATCGTCTGTAATGTTGGCAGTCATATCCAACAACTGATTCAATATCTGCTTTGTATTATCAAAGCCTGGACGACTCGATGTATGGAACATACTCATCCATGAGGCATCCATGCGTGTGCCAATCTGGTATCGCCAATTGAAAAGCTGAGAATAGTCTCCTATAGCGAGCATCGCCCTGCCGACAAGAGAGTTGCGATACTCTGAGCCATTGAACAGAGAATAGAACTTATCTACCTTTTCCACATTCTCCAATCCCACAACACTAATTGTGCCACGCAGCAGATAATGGTCTTCCAGCATATACACAAGATCAGCCTTTTCTGGATATTCTGTCAGGAAACTCTTCTTATGGTTCTCTTCGTCCACCTGTAGCTTATTCAGGCTCTTATCAACATAGTCAAAACAACCTTTAACGACGATGTTATCTATCTGTCTGAGAATGGCCGGCATGCGATCCTCACGCATCTCGAATTCTGAGTTGTTGATAATATTGTTGACAGCCCTTAGTCTTGGCTTTACCTCTACCAAGCTGATTGCGTCAGCATGCTGCAAATATTCGGTTACAGCATAAAGAGTCAGAAATTTAGGCCAAGGGAAAGCTCTTATACCACGGTTATTGACAATGCCAAAATCCCGACAACAATCATTGAAGATATTGACGTTGTCATCCTGTGGTGGAAAAAACAACTTAATCTTGTCCGGATTGTGTTCTCCCTTAGTATATAACGAACTGAAGAAACCGTTGATATTTTCAATACCACACCAAATATCGAACATGTCCTCCAGATAGCTTATATTGCTCTCTATGTCTGATGAATCCACAGAAAACAAGCTCTCAATTATATCGAATGGGTTACTCGGCACATTAATAATGCCCTGTTTGTAATAGATGATACTGACAATGAAAGCAAAGTATTTCATGAACTCATCGTCGATGATATTGTTGTCTCCGCGATAAGGCCACAGCATATCAGTCCACCGCAAGTCAATCTTCCTGATTATCCTCTTTGCAACATCCGCATCGTAGCCTTTCAAAGATGATTCCAACTGCGCCTTGAAATGCTCAAATTGAGTCAGCGGCTTTCCTCGTGAGTTCATCTTGATATACAAGTCATCTGTCAAACCCATATCTTTGATAGGCAGGAAATAGAATGCTATCAAGCCTTCGTCCAGTCGCTCCCATAAATCTGACATGGTATTAAACTTATCGTGTATGGCATCTATCATGGTCAGTGCAGACATGACTGTCGGGTCTTTCTTCCACTCGTATGGAAACCAGTTCTGGTTGATGATGTCAAGCGAGAGCTTCGTTTTGGAAAAATCTATATCGCCATATTTCAACAATGATGCAAAGAATTCCCTTGCACTTACTCTTGTCTCGTATGTGAAATGGTTCAGAAACACATAGTCCTCAGCGGCAATGCTTTCATGTTTAGCAGCATACCAATAAAGTAGGAACAGCGTGGTAAGTCGCTGCTGACCATCAAGAGGAATCATATTACCCTTGTCGGTAACGTCACCATAGACAAAGTCGAGTATGTCCTGCTCTTTATTGGCTAAGTGGTCATAAAGTGTGTTGAGAAAGTTTTTTCTGATGCGGTTCACCTCTGGCGAATGCCTGCCTTGAGCATAGTCACGCTGGATAATAGGGATAACAATATTCTGTATCTCAATATCATCTTTATTATCATCGCTATTTGGAAACTTGCTGCCGAAAAGCGATTTAAAAGTATAAAGCTTAGAGGTTGCCATTGTTTCTTATATCTCCTTATTGTTAATCTTCAGATAGGGTGCCAGCACATCATTCATATTTCTGCGGTATGCCTCTCTGTCTGCATGGCTCCAGTAGTGTATTTGGATTTCCTTTGAAGGTGAGTAATATTTCAGAAATACCATACGAGTGCAGAAAGGTATGAACTGTCCATCCTTGTCCATCCTGATTATCTGATTACGTTTAGCATCAAACACTGCATTGCTCAGTGCCGCATTGTCCGTGCCCTTAAGCAGAGCCATGTTAGTCAGATAGTGCATATAGGATGACGGATCATCACTATCGGAAAGACAACTGACAATCTGACTATACAGCCCTGAGAAAGTTATCTGTGTCAGTTTATCATCATTCTTAGCCTGATCTATTTTCTCTATAAGCTCGTCCAAAGAACCGTCCGCATTAACAGCCATTACAGACTCTACATGCTGGGAAAGCCATTCCTGCATAGCAACCTTATTGTTCAAACCCTCAGATTGCTGCGCATGAATATGTTCCAGACTCCAGTTAGCTTCCTTATGCTCATCAAATGGATACCGCTGTTTGCTGCCATTTGAACAGACAGACAAAACATTGAGCAGCAGCAGTATCTTGGTAATCAACACCTGGTCAGCCTTGTTTTCGTAGGATAGCTCCATATAGCTTCTCTCATCAGCCAGGCGGATACTCTCGGCTATACTGGCATCTATGACATTCATGAATTCTGATTTTGTCTTGCCAATGGAAAGCCCTATTATCTGCTTCACATCCATAGTATTGGAAGCGATGAGATAGCCTATCTTGTGATATAGTGTACGATCCTCATACCATTCCTTTAACAACAGGAAAGTCCTCCTGATTGAGTCCCACAACTTCAGCGTTGACCTGCAGGCTTTCTTCTGCTTGGCAAAGAAGAAGAAAGTAGCATACTTCTCTTTTGGATCAATAGGCTCAGTGGTCATAAACTCAAACAGCAAGTCTATCTTCGTGGGATAGCTGTCCGGATCCTTATTAGTTAGAAAATACCACAAGCTTTTGTTCTGCAACTCACATTCAATATCATCCCACTGCATGGAGATTTCTATCTGCCGGCGAGAATCTATCTCATTGTTACGGTTCAGAAACAGAGCCTTTATCAGCTCTGCATTGGTAAGGGGTATGCGACCAATATTCAGACGGGTGAACAGAGCAATAGTATCTGCAGTGGCATCAACCTCATACCAGATGACCTTGACATGGTCATGCAGGCTCTGATACATCTTGAATGCCGTTATGCCAGCATCGTCTCCAAAAGACTTAAACCACTCGTCTACAGCCTTGTATGCATTGTAAATAAAGTAGAAGTCTATATTTTCTCCGGCATGCTCTGCGTCAATATTCTGCAAATAATCTGCCGATTTCTGCCGATTCTCATAATCAATGGAGAACTTGATCTTATTTATGTGTGTCTTCTCCTGTATGTATTTCAGAATAATGAACAGGGTTGTAAGCCGCTGCTGACCGTCAATCAACTCGTATTCATCGCCATCGTTGCGGATAACCACTGGCTGAAGACAATAATCCTTATCGCCATTCTCCCAAATGTCATCGAGCAATGTCTTCACCTGCACATCCCATCGATAGCCACGTTGATACGACTTTACGATGAATTTTCCACTGATAGAATCTACTACTTTCGTATCCAAATATACATCTTGCTGCGCCATTGTTTTCTGTTTTGATGCTGCGAAACTGATCAATAGATATGAGTTGCCTTTTTGCTAAAGTGCTATAGCTTACTGATTTCCTGTGCAGAAAGACCAGTTATTTCTGCTATTATGGAAACAGGCAGATCTTTCTATTTCATCTTCTTTGCTGTCGCAATGCGCTCAGCATTGATGCCTTCCTCACGACCCTTGGCTAATCCCTTAGCCATACCTTCCTCACGACCTTCCTCACGGGCATCTTTCCTGGCCGTATTGATGGCATTGGTGATATCCCGGTAGGCCTTGAGGCTGTCATCATATTGCCGCTGCTCCTCCTTGGAGAAGCGTGCTATCTCGGCTGCCTCAAATAGACGGGTAAAGATACGCTCCTGCAAAGCCGCCGGGCGTTCCATGAGGCGCGAAAGGTTCTTCAGCACAAACATCCACTTGTCAAACATCGTCACCAACTCTTCCTCGGTCTTATCAAACTTCGGCATCTCAAGATAGACGAACGTCAGCTTGTCGAAGAACACCGTCTTACGGTTCACATCCATCAGCTTCACCTCGTGGTGGAAGTAGTTGGAGTCATTTTTATCCTCATCAAAGACAAAGTTGAGAATACCCACCGTATAGACGCTTTTCAACTCAAAGTCCCACTCGCCTTTCTCAGCCTGATCCCGAATGGGAAAGGTGGAATAATAAACCGAACGATCCTTGAAAAACTGCTGATACACGTTCTGCATCTCTACGATGAACTTTTCGCCCTTATCGTTCTCGCAGTACACATCGAAGATGGCGCGCCGCTCACCAGCATTGTCTCCGAGATGCTCGCCATTGAGATACTTAAGGTCAACTATGTTCTGCCGCCCATGAAACAGCGCATTGAGGAAACTCACAAGCAAATCCTTGTTCATATTCTGACCAAAGAGGTACTTGAAACCGAAATCTGTATAAGGATTGATGTAGCGACCGCCGTTCATAGTCATAAAGCTTTAATATACAGGGCAAAGTTAACAAGAAACTTTGTATTTTCTACCTATCTGTCACTGTTTTTTTAATTATTCTTCCTTAGATTATCTTTCACTTATAATCGCCCGAAAGCCGTATATAAACACCAGACATTATAAACCATGATACGCTTTCCTTCCGTTCGTCACAAAGCCTTGCCATCGGTCACAATAATTTGGAAGATACCGTTTTATCATATTACCTTTGCAAGTGGAATTTGTTCCGCAAAACATTAATCTTAAAAGGCAAGCGAAATGGAAAAGAAGTTATCACGCGGAAATATGAGAGTAGCGAACCGAGCCTTGATATTCTGCGATGAGCCCATATCTTCCTATAAATATTCTCAAATTTCTGATATACGGCGGGGCAGTGCGGAGGATTAAAGCAACAAAGGTTGTGCTCGTCAGGTATCCGCAAGTAACAATGAGAGCTAATTTAGGGTCTTTAGACGTAAAGAAAGTCAGAAAAACCTCATTGCATTTCGGCTGGTACGCAGAAATCACTCTGCTCGGAAAATTCCACTAAATCTGACACTTTGAAACATGCCATACCTCTAAAAATGGCGAAAATGGAGACCGAAGGGGCATAAGCTGGATCCATAGGCCTAAAATAGAGGCGTCGGAAAGGGTCAGGACAGCCATGAATGGTTACCGGAACATGACAAAAATGCCCTTAGAGACTCCGTAATGGTGCGATTAATACTCAACGGGGATGTTGTGCTCGTGCACGGACGCGCGATTGATGCTTTTTCATGCTGCGATTACTATTTATTGGCATCACGAGTAAGTATTATTCGCGTTGCGACTAAGCATTATTCGCAATGGCAATAGGTGCTAAACGCACTGCCGATCCACGAAAATCGTGGGCGCGGTGGAGCTTTCTGCACGTTTACTCATGCCGTCTCCTACCCTGAAAAATTTGTTTCTGCCGGTACCGATAAGTATTATTGACGAAATGCTTACATCCTGGTTCTGGTTCCATCTGGTCAGAATGGGCCTAAGATGGGATAAAAATGCACGGAACAGACCGACTTTTTCTCTGGAACAAGCATGTGTGAATGCTATTTTGAAATAACTATATGATAAGATTTTCGCATATTCCGTAACGTTCTGATCATGCCACATGGAGTGAGAAAGTGACAGAATTGTATAAAAATAATACAGGAAATCCCGAAAGGTGTGAAAACAAAAATATATTAAAAAGTTTTCTTGTATCGTCCAATATAAGTAAATTTGTAACTTATTATCAACATGCCGTGTGATAACGACAAAGAATAATGTGACCATTATGAAATTTGCCATAATAGCAGCTGGCGAAGGTTCTCGTCTCAGCGCAGAAGGAATAAAGAGCCCCAAGCCATTGGTGAAAGTTGCCAATGAGTATCTCATAGACAGGCTGATCAGGATATTCATGGAGAATGATGCTGAAGAGATTGTTGTGATTTGCAACAACCTTACTACACTCGTCAGCAGCCATCTCGACAAGATCTCGCAGGAAGGGCTCGACGGACAGCCCGTACCCCTGAGGTATATCGTGAAGACCACGCCCAGCTCGATGCACTCATTTTTCGAGATCAGCAGTCTGCTGGGTCACGATACGTTTGTTCTTACCACGGTAGATACGATCTTCCGTGAAGACGAGTTTGCCACTTATGTCCAGTCCCTGCGCAAGGCCGTAGCCAACGGTTACGACGGAATGATGGGAGTGACCGACTTTATTGACGATGAGAAGCCCCTTTATGTAGGTACCGACAGTGAGATGAACGTCACAGGATTCTATGATGACAACTCAGATCATTGTACTTACATCTCCGGCGGCATCTACGGATTGACCCCGAGTGCGATCACCACCCTCAACCACTGCATGCAGCGCGGGGAGAGTCGCATGAGGAACTTCCAGCGTGGCCTCATTCGTGACGGGAGGAGACTGAAGGCTTACAATTTCTCTAAGGTGCTTGATATAGACCATGCTTCAGACATTGCCAAGGCGGAGAAATTCCTCGGACAGACAACCAATCAGAAATAACGCCGACGATGAACCACACTGTAAGTGCTATAGCCGTAAGGCGGGCGGAGAGATTTTCGCCCAACTCCGTAGAAAAAGATGACCTGATCCTCCAGGCTGTCGGTACCGCCATACGGTCGCTTGCCCCATACATCGATACCATCATGACGGTTGAGGAAGACGACCTTGCGGACACTGTCCCCATGGCAGACGTCTATTTCTCAATGGCGCGATCAGAAGATGCCCTACACTTCCTCGACAAAACAGAAAAGCGGGGCTGCACCGTTATCAACAGCGCTCGGGCCGTCTTCAACTGCCAGCGCTCTCTGCTCGACCGGCTGATGCGCCAGGCAGGCATTGCTATGCCTCCACCCCGAGGCAACGACGGCTACTGGCTGAAGCGGGGAGATGCTGCCGCACAGTCGCACAACGATGTGATATTCTGCAAAAATGAAAAAGAAGTAGAAAATGCGATGAGCCAGTTTGCCCAGCGCGGTATTACCGATGTTGTGACCAGTTCACATGTCAAGGGTGACCTCGTGAAGTTTTATGGAGTGAGTCAACGCATGTTCCGCTACTTCTACCCCACCGACGACGGAACGTCGAAATTTGGTGATGAGACTCTTAACGGAACGGCGCACCATTATCGTTTCGATTCTGAGCTACTACAGCAGGAAGTCTTTCGTCTGGCCCAGCTTACCGGGGTTGAGGTCTATGGTGGTGACGCCATCATCGACAACGAGGGGTACTTCTACATCATCGACTTCAACGACTGGCCCAGTTTCTCCCGATGCAGAGAAGAAGCCGCGCTGGCCATCGCGCAGACTATCATAGAAAAAATAAACGTCAGCACTACTGGCAAATAACAGATTACATTATAAGATACATTATAGGATATGTCAAATTTTAAGGAACTATTGCAGGCCTCATTCAAATCCAACGATACAGAGGAATGGCTGGACATCCATTTCAACCGTCCTATTGGGCTGGTGTTTGCCCTGTTATGGAATAAACTGGGGATCCATCCCAATGTCATCACCATTCTCTCTATCTTCCTCGGAGTTGCGGCAGGCTGGATGTTCTACTATACCGACCTTCCTCACAACATCGCAGGCGTCATTCTCCTCATGCTGGCCGACTTCTGCGACTCCACCGACGGACAGATGGCACGCCTCACCGGCAAGAAAACTCTGGTGGGACGCGTGCTCGACGGCGCATCTGGCGACGTATGGTTTATTGCCATCTATGTTGCCCTGTGCCTGCGTATGCAGGGGCAGATGATCCCCGGCACCGAGGTAAAATGGGGCATCGGCATCTGGGCACTTGCCTGTATCGCCGGCTTCCTGAGCCATTCGCCCCAAAGTATGATGGCCGACTATTATCGTCAGATTCACCTTTTCTTCCTCAAAGGCAAGGACGGATCAGAGCTTGACAACTATGAGCAGCAGCGCAAGGTGTACGAGAGCACGCCGAAGAGTCAGGTCTTCGCACGCATTTTCTTCCATACCTATGCAGGCTACTGCAAGAAGCAGGAGGTGCGCACGCCGCGATTCCAGCGCTTCTTTACCGTATGGAAAGAGGCCGTGCAGCAGCATTCTGTGGCAGAACTGGAGCCGGCGCGCCAGCAATTTCTTGCCGGCAGCCGCCCGTTGATGGCATACGCCAACCTCCTGACGTTCAATTCGCGTGCTATTCTCATTTATATTACCTGTCTGCTCAACTGCCCCTGGGTGTATATGCTGTTTGAGATCACTGTGTTCAACATCATGTACGTCTATATGCACAAGAAGCATGAGCGGCTCTGCGAACAGCTGACCAATACTGTATCAAAACTCTAAACACTATGACGATTCACGGATATATCTTCGATTACGGTGGCACGCTCGACACTGCAGGCTGTCACTGGGGACAAATGCTATGGCATGCCTACCAGCGCCAGCAGGTGCCGGTGAGCGAACAGCAGTTTCGCGACGCATACGTCTATGGCGAACGCACGCTGGCCAAAGAGCCCATCATCAAGCCCGACTTCACGTTCTACAAGACACTGAGCATCAAGATCCGTCTGGAGATGGAGCAGCTGTGTACCTCCGGGGCATGGGATGCCGACGAGACAGAGTTCAACACCAGGCACGAGGCAGTGCTCTCTGACCTCTACGAGCAGGTAAAGCAGATTACGGCCCATAGCCGTGAGGTGCTGACCAGGCTGCATCAGAAGTACCCTATGGTCCTGGTAAGCAATTTTTATGGTAACATACAAGTTGTGCTCAAGGAGTTCGGACTCGACCATTTCTTCCAGGACATCGTAGAATCGGCCGTGGTAGGTATCCGCAAACCCGACTCGCGCATCTTCTCCCTGGGAGTAGCACGCTTAGGCATGAAGCCCGAAGAGGTCTGCGTGGTGGGCGACAGCTTCTACAAAGATATAGAGCCCGCCCTCAAGGCCGGGTGTCACGCCGTGTGGTTCAAAGGCGAGGGGTGGACCAATAAAACCTTCGACGAGAGCCTTCCCGATCAAGTGATCACCGATTTATCTCAATTATTATAAATACATGCGACCCCTATTATAAATATATGCTACCACCGTAGGTAGCGGCTTAAAGTTTAGGAATGAAAAGATTCAGGATATTTTTCGCAATGATGGTTCTGATGCTTGCGACAAGTGCCAGTGCCCAGATTACCGGTGTCATCGTCGATGCTGCCAACGGCGACACGCTGCTCTATCCCAGTGCCTCGTATAAGGGGCATCATGTGGCGGTGAGTGGCGATGCCATGGGCAAATACACCATCGAGCGGCATGACGGTTGGCAGCTCACCTTCTCTGCCGTAGGCTATAAGTCGAAGACCGTCAACATCACTTCGCGCACACCCGGCATTCTCAATGTAAAGTTGCAGCCCGACACCAAGCAGCTCAATGAGGTGGTAGTGAGCTCACGACGGGGTAAGTACAGTAGGAAGAATAATCCCGCCGTGGAACTCATGAAGCGGGTCATTGCGGCAAAAAAGCGCACCGACCTGGAGAATCACGACTATCTGCAATACACCAAATACCAGAAGCTGACATGTGCCATCAACGATATTACGACGGCCGATATGGACTCAGGCTTTGTGGGCAAGCACAAGTGGCTGATGGATCAGGTGGAGACTTCGCCCTACAACCATAAGCTCATTCTTCCCATCAGCGTTGACGAGACGGTGACACAGCACGTGTATCGAAAAGACCCCAAGAGCGAGAAGGACATCATTCAGGGGCAAAGCTCCACGGGTATCAACCAGTTTCTGCAGACGGGCGACATTCTCACGGTAGCCATGAAGGACGTGTTTACCGATGTTGACATCTACGATGACCAGGTGAGACTGCTGCAATATCCCTTCACCTCTCCCATCGGCAAGGACGCTATCGCCTTTTACCGCTTCTACATAGAGGACACGGTCTATGTAGATCATGACCTGTGCTACCACCTTCAGTTTATACCCAACAACCAGCAGGACTTCGGTTTCCGTGGCGAGCTGTATATCCTGGCCGACTCTTCGCTTCATGTCAAGCGGTGCAACCTTACCATTCCCAAACGCAGTGACGTCAACTTTGTTGACAACCTGCAGGTAAAGCAGGAGTATCGACGTCTGCCCAATGGCGAATGGGCACTGAGTGTGGACGACATGATCGTAGAGATGAAGGTTGCCAAGTTCATCTCCAAGATATTGGTTACACGTACTACACGGCTGGATGACTATGCCTTCGACGAATTGCCCAAACAGCTTTTCAAAGGAAAGGCGAAGCAACGGCGCGAAGCTAACGCTCAGATGCGCGACGAGGCCTTCTGGAACAGATATCGTACGGTGGAGCTAACCAAGAGTGAAAGCTCCATGGACGCCTTCATACACCGCATAGAGCAGACCAAGGGCTTCAAATATATCATATTCGGAGTCAAAGCCCTGGTGGAGAACTTTGTAGAGACTGGCGATGAGAATCACCCGAGCAAGGTGGATATCGGACCGGTCAACACCATGATTACCAAGAACTTCATTGACGGCTGGCGTACCCGTATCAGCGCGCAGACCACAGCCAACCTCAACAAACACTGGTTTGCATCAGGCTATATTGCACGTGGCTGGAGCTCTAAGAAGACCTACTATAAAGGTGAGCTGACCTACTCTTTCAACCCGAAGGATTATCTGCCACGCGAGTTCCCCAAACGCACGCTTACACTGACTTCCACTTATGACGTTACCTCACCGTCCGATAAGTTCGTTCATACGGATAAGGATAATGTGTTTACCGCCTTCAAATGGGCCAAGGTGGATAAGATGATGTTCTACAACCGCCAGCAACTCTCCTTCGAATATGAGCAGGAATGGGGTCTGAAGACCACCTTGAGCCTGAAGACGGAGGCCAACGAGGCAGCCGGAAGGTTATTCTATAATCCGCTCAGTAACGGTACTACCTACTCCATTCCCGATGATATAGATGCCGGCACGCTGCTTCATAACGGTAAGATCCGCACCACAGAGCTGAGCCTGCAGTTCCAGCTGGCTCCCGGACGGACGTATATCAACACCAAGCAGCGCCGTCTGCCGATCAACCTCGATGCACCCGTCTTTACCCTGGGGCACACCCTGGGACTGAAGAACGTGCTGGGAGGTGAGTATAACTATAATCTGACCGAGGCAGGCATCTACAAGCGTTTCTGGATGAACAGCTGGGGTAAGATCGATACTTACATCAAGGCGGGAGCACAGTGGAATCAGGTACCCTATCCCCTGCTCATCATGCCTGCCGCCAATCTGAGCTATATCGTGGAGGACGAGTCGTTCAACCTCATCAACAACATGGAGTTTCTGAACGACCGTTACGCAAGTCTTGACCTGTCATGGGACCTCAACGGAAAGATCTTCAACCGCATACCACTGCTCAAGAAGCTGAAATGGCGTGAGTTCATCGGTGTGAAGGTGCTGTGGGGAGATCTCACCGACAAGAACAATCCCTACCTTGCACAGAATGCGGGCAGCTCCACGCTGATGCAGTTCCCGGAAGGATGCTTCATTATGGATCCTCACCGCCCCTACGTCGAGTGGGTGGCAGGCATTCACAACATCTTCAAAGTGCTCCATGTGGAGTATGTGCACCGCTGCAACTACACCTACCTGCCAACAGCCAACAAGCATGGCATCAGGTTCATGCTGCGCATGACATTCTAAAGATTGTGTTTTATGGCGATCACAGCAGATCCCGCCCAAACCCTCAAATGAGGGCTTCCGCGGGATCTTTGTCATACCCATTTGTAGGTATTTGGTAGCAATTGTTATTAAAATAAAAAGATATGTTCTTTCCTTTTTTGTAACTTTGTATGCCAACAAAGGTACCGTTAAGGCATACTAAGATACAGAGCAAATGAAATTATCAGAACTTCATACTGGCGAGACCGGTGTCATCGCCAAGGTGACAGGGCACGGCGGATTCCGCAAGCGCATTGTAGAGATGGGCTTTATCAAAGGCCAGGAAGTGGAGGTGTTGTTGAACGCTCCACTCAAGGATCCTGTGAAATATAAGGTAATGGGCTACGAAGTGAGCCTTCGCCACAGCGAAGCCGCACTCATCGAAGTCGTCACCGAGGAGGAAGCGCGCCTCATGGAGGCAGAAGAAGCCCGCCGGCAGCAGCCGGAAGCATCTGCACCGTCTGACGGACAGGCTCCAGGCACCGCCGATACACAAGTCTCCGATCCTGCTAAGCACGACGATACTCCGGTCACTCCGGCCCACCACATGAGCGACACAGCACTGAAAGCTGCCGCCATCAACCGCAGTAAGGTAATCAATGTGGCCTTAGTGGGTAACCCCAACTGTGGAAAGACATCGCTGTTCAACTTTGTCTCCGGTGCTCACGAGAACGTGGGCAACTACTCGGGCGTCACCGTTGATGCCAAAGAGGGCTATGTGGAGCGAGATGGCTACAAGTTCAATCTGGTCGATCTGCCCGGCACCTACTCGCTCTCAGCCTATTCGCCCGAGGAGCTCTACGTGCGAAAACAACTCATAGAGAAGTCGCCCGACATCGTGATCAACGTCATCGATGCCTCAAACATCGAACGCAACCTTTACCTCACCACACAACTCATTGATATGCACGTGCGTATGGTGGTGGCGCTCAACATGTTTGACGAGACCCGCAAGCGTGGCGACAACGTAAACTATCAGAAACTCTCCGAGCTTTTCGGCGTACCGATGCTGCCCACCGTGTTTACTTCCGGCGAGGGTGTCGATGAACTGTTCCGCATGGTCATCAAGACCTACGAGGCTACGGAGGATAACGAGCCTACCTTCCGCCATATCCATATCAACCACGGACACGAGATCGAGCACGGCATAGCCGACATTCAGGAACACCTCAAGCAGGAGCCGTATCTCCGCGAGGTCTATTCCACCCGGTTCCTCGCCATCAAACTACTGGAGAAAGATAAGGATGTGGAAGACTATATCCGTACCCTGCCCGATGCAGAAGAGATTCTGCGGCATAGAGATGAGACTGCAGCTCGCGTGCTGGAGGAGACCAAGATCGATGCAGAGACAGCGGTGATGGACGCGAAATACGGTTTTATACATGGCGCACTACAGGAAGCGAGCTACAGCACGGGCAAGAAGCGCGACACCTACAAGATCACTCACCTGCTCGACAGTATCCTCACCAACCGTCTGGCAGGTTTCCCCATCTTCCTCATCGTGCTCTGTGTCATGTTCTTCGCCACCTTCTGGCTGGGCCAGTACCCCATGGACTGGATCGATGCCGGAGTGGCATGGCTTGGCGAGGAGCTCGGAGCACTGCTGCCCGAGGGCCCTGTCAAGGCTATGCTCATCGATGGAGTGATAGGCGGTGTGGGGTCGGTGATCGTCTTTCTGCCGCAGATCCTGATACTCTATTTCTTCATCTCGTTTATGGAAGACTCGGGGTACATGTCGCGTGCGGCGTTCATCATGGACCGCATCATGCACAAGATGGGGCTCCACGGCAAGTCGTTCATTCCCCTCATCATGGGCTTCGGCTGCAACGTGCCAGCCATCATGGCCACGCGCACCATCGAAAGCCGTCGCTCACGGCTGGTCACCATGCTTATCCTCCCTATGATGAGCTGTGAGGCCCGCATACCGATCTATGTGCTGATCGTGGGTACCTTCTTCAGCCTGCAGGTGCAGTGGCTGGTCATGATGTCGCTCTATGCCATCGGAATCCTGATGGCCGCCATCATGAGTAAGCTGTTTACCAAGGTGCTCATCAAGGGAGAAGACACGCCTTTCGTCATGGAGCTGCCACCCTATCGCTTCCCCACGGCCAAAGCCGTGACGCGCCACACATGGGAAAAGGGTAAGCAGTATCTGAAGAAGATGGGCGGCATCATTCTCGTGGCCAGCATCATCGTGTGGGCTTTGGGCTATTTCCCCCACGACGATAGCCTTCCTGCACAGCAGCAACAGGAGCAGAGCTACATCGGACGGATAGGTAAGGCGGTGGAACCGGTGTTCCGTCCGCAGGGATTCAACTGGAAACTCGACGTGGGACTCTTTGCCGGCGTGGCAGCCAAGGAGGTAGTGGCATCGACACTGGGCGTGATCTATGCCGGCGATGACACGATAGCCGACGGCGACGACACTGCCGACATGAGCAAATATGAGCGTCTGCACCATCTCATCACCACCGACATAGCCCAGCAGCATAACCTGTCGCTGACGGCTGCCGCACCTATAGCCACGCTCACGGCCTACTGTTTCCTGCTCTTCGTGCTGCTCTATTTCCCCTGCATTGCCACCATCGCCGCCATCAAGGCAGAGTCGGGATCGTGGAAATGGGCCTTCTTCGCCGCATGCTACACCACCGTCCTGGCCTGGGGCGTGTCGGCACTGGTATTCCAGATAGGCATGTTGTTCATAGGCTGATGATCCGGTCACGTGGCGGGGAGCTATACCGTCACTGCCAAGAATTCAACCAGTAATGACCATACCGAATGTCATTCCTGGCCATTCGAGAACACTTTAACCCCCAAAGGGCTTCCATCATCAACATGGAAGCCCTCTTTTTTGGTTCAACCGACCCATCATACAATGGGAGATACCCGGCACAGGTTCAACCGATTCATCGTGTATGTCTGTTCGAGATAAGAATAGCCAGCCAGAAAGGTGTGTCAAAAAGAGAGGCACAGCACGCCGATTGAGAAGCAACGCGCACCGATCTATAAATGAGAAGCACAGTGAAGCTTGCGAAGTCAGCAGTCCTTCATCTTACCACAAGGCCGAGGATGGAACTTAGGGATGGGGCCTGCCCACCCTCAAAACCGACCCCTATCCCCTCGGAGCATACCCATTGCTCATGACAGGACAGGGCGGGCAAACCCCACCCCTACAGTCTGCCCCCTTCCTATCACCATGAAGAGGCAGACTTCGTTACCTTCTTCAATGATCCAATATGTAAGCAAAAAAGCTATTTTTGTGACATTTTGACTTTAAAAAAATGACGACCCGGAGGTACATTCCAGCGCAATGGAGAGGCAGGAAAATAAGGGTGATGTTGCGATCAATGCTTATACGCACTGCGAAGCATACTCAATGTGAACGCGATTAATACTGAATCGCAACACAAATAAACACTATTTTGACCGTGAATCGTACCCAAATTTGGACATTTTCGGGCATAATAAGGGGTGAAATCGGCTAAAAACATGATAAACAAAAGGGCCTACTTCCGATAATTATCTGATTATCAATAGATAACAAAAATGCGAAATTTAGGCCGATAAAACGAACGAGGACCTACGTTTTTGCAAGGACGCGATTTCTGAGGCCATTCTATTTTTCAAGATGATAGCATTTTGGGCAAAATGATGTGCAAAGTGTCACATGGCCTCCCGAAGGCTATCAGGGATAGATGAGTCATGGTGTGGGAAACCGCTCGCAGTACACGATTTCTTAAATTATATCTGTTTCCACATCTATTTCACGGTGATATGGAAGCAGCCCTGATGCACCTCATACTTGATGTGGCATCGTCCGGACTCCCGCATATCGCGCAGCACCTCGGCGAGTACGTATTTGAGCGTGTCGTTGCGTACCTGCCGGCGATGCTCTCCAGGGGCCTCCACGGTGCGATAACGGTTGTAGCACACATCGAAGGTGGTGCCATAGAGGTGACAGCTGTTCTCGGTGGCGTTACCATTATGTCCGCGCAGGCGCTCCACATCCTCCTTAGTGCGCAGCACACTCGTCACGATGACCTTGTGAAGGGGAATGCCTTTGACCTGCAGACTGTCGAAGAACGTCTGCCCGATGTCCTGCAACAGCACGGCGGCACGCGGCACAAGATAGGGTATGCTGTTATGAAGCTTATCTACGTAGAAATAGGGATTGCTCCCGACATACACCAGTTCCGTCTTACGGTGTTCGGCATCCTTACGGTTGGTAACAGGTGTTACCCCCAGCTGTCGGGCCGACACATACTGCACATCCTGCTGGTCGGGGAAGGTTTTGGAATATCCGGGGACGCTATAGATCAGGCTGCGGCGGAGCGTGCCGTCAGCATTAAAAAATCGGGAAGGCGTCAGCTGAGCGGTCTGTATCGTCTTGTCAAGCTTGGTTTCTACGGCTTGGGCGGGCGCTGCGTCGGCACTGGCAGCGGGCTTGGACTGTTCTTCCTCCGGCCTTTCCGGCTCCGTGTGTGACGCTACGACCCTGTCGGCCGCAACCGACGGAAAGATGCAGCGAACCAATGCAAGAACCAAGGTTACAACAAGAAAGCCCTCCAAATATTTCTTTTTTGTAATTTTCATTTCACTTGCAAAAATAGCACAATTCAGAAGAACGGCAAAACAAAAGGTATGGAAATGCGGAAGGACGAGCGGATATTTTCTGTTTTTTTGTTTTCGTTTTCACTTATTTATTGTAATTTTGCACCAAAGAGTATTTAAGTCACAATCGATAATCACCTTGATAGAGAAGCATATTATTTTAGAGGATATTGATCCGGTAGTGTTTTATGGGATCAACAATGGTCATCTTCAGATGCTCAAATCTCTCTTCCCCCAGTTTCGCATTATGGCCAGAGACAATGTGATACGTGTCTTAGGCGACGTGGAAGAGATGCCGCGACTGGAAGAGAGCATTGAGAAGATGCGTGCGCATGTGCTTAAATACAACAGCATATCTGACGAGGACATACTGGACATCATCAAAGGGCATCAGACCAAGGCCGATGCGGTGAAAGACGTGATCGTCTATAACATGTCGGGCAAGCCCATCAAGAGCCGGTCGGCCAACCAGCAGCAGCTCATAGATGCCATAAACAAGACCGACATGATCTTTGCCGTAGGCCCCGCCGGCACAGGCAAGACCTATCTCAGCATAGCTATGGCCGTGAGGGCACTGAAGGAGAAGAGCGCCAAGCGCATCATTCTGAGCCGACCTGCCGTGGAAGCCGGCGAGAAACTGGGGTTCCTGCCCGGCGACATGAAGGATAAGATCGACCCCTACCTGCAGCCACTCTATGATGCCCTGGGCGACATGATTCCCGCGACGAGACTACAGGACATGATGGACAAACAGATCATACAGATCGCCCCGCTGGCCTTCATGCGCGGCCGTACGCTGAGCGATGCCATCGTGATCCTCGACGAAGCACAGAATACCACGCCGGCGCAGATACGAATGTTTCTCACCCGTATGGGCTGGAACACGAAGATGATCATCACCGGCGACATGACCCAGATCGACCTGCCCCACAATCAGAAGAGCGGACTGCGTGAAGCGCTGGAGACGCTCCACGGCATAAAAGGCATATCGGTGGTGGAACTGACACAGAAAGATATCGTGCGGCACAAGCTCGTGACCGCCATCGTCAATGCCTACGAGGCCTACGACAGGCGAATGGCAGAAGAGCATGAGGCGGCAGACGCCTTGCCGGAACATCGCAGGGATCGGCATAGGGAGAAGACGACAGACAAGGAATCGGACATATAGTTTCATTTTAATCAAAATAGGAGCCCGGCCGATACAGCGTCTGAATTCACCGACGATGCACGCTGGGAAAGTTTTTATGAAAGCATTAACAGAGACAAACTTCCATTTCGATGGACAGAAAAGCGTGTATCACGGCAAGGTTCGTGACGTGTACAACATCAATGACGACCTGATTGTGATGGTTGCCACCGACCGTATCTCGGCATTCGACGTGGTATTGCCCAAGGGTATCCCCTTCAAGGGACAGGTACTGAACCAGATTGCTGCCAAGTTTCTGGATTCTACCAGTGACATCTGCCCCAACTGGAAGCTGGCAACCCCCGATCCCATGGTCACCGTTGGTGTGAAGTGTGAGGGCTTCCGCGTGGAGATGATCATCCGTTCGATCCTCACGGGCTCCGCCTGGAGAGAATATCAGAAAGGCTGCCGCGAGCTCTGCGGCGTGAAACTGCCCGACGGCATGCGCGAGAACGAGCGCTTTCCCGAGCCCATCATCACGCCTACCACCAAGGCCGACGAAGGTCACGATATGAACATCTCGCGTGAGGAGATCATCAGGCAGGGCATCGTGTCGGAGGCCGATTACAACGTTATAGAAGACTGGACGCGCAAGATCTTTGCCCGCGGACAGGAGATTGCGGCCAAGCACGGGCTGATACTCGTGGATACCAAATATGAATTCGGCAAGTGTGGCGATAAGCTGTACCTCATCGACGAGATTCATACGCCCGACTCCAGCCGCTATTTCTATGCCGATGGATACGAGGAGCGCTTCGAGAAGGGCGAGCCCCAGAAGCAGCTCTCCAAGGAGTTTGTACGCCAGTGGCTCATAGAGCACAACTTCATGAACGAGCCCGGCCAGGTGATGCCCGAGATAACCGACGAATATGCAGAGAGCGTCTCCGACCGTTACATCGAGCTTTACGAGCACATCACCGGTGAGAAGTTTGACAAGGCCGCCGAGAGCGATGACCTCGCTGCCCGCATAGAAAAGAACGTGAAGGAATATCTTGCCAGCCGCAAGTAACTGTATAAAATAGATGTACCAACAGGAGAAGATAAAACCCTACAACGATGACGGTGAGAAGGGCAAGCTGGTGGAGAAGATGTTTGATAACATTGCCGGCAGCTACGATACCCTCAATCACCGGCTGTCGTGGAATATAGACAAGGGATGGAGACGCAAGGCTATCAGACAGCTGGAGAGCTTCCATCCCCAGTCTATTCTTGATGTAGCTACCGGAACGGGCGATTTCGCACTGCTCGCCGCCAGAATGCTGGAGCCCCGGCAGATCATCGGGGCAGATATCTCCGAGGGTATGATGGCCATCGGCCGACAGAAGGTGCACGCCGCCGGACTGGACGAGATGATCCAGTTCAGAAAGGAGGACTCCATGAATATGTCGTTTGCCGATGAAAGCTTCGATGCCGTTACCGCAGCTTTCGGCATTCGCAACTTCCAGAACCTGGATCAGGGGCTGAAGGAGATGTGCCGCGTGCTGCGACCGGGCGGGCACCTGAGCATCGTGGAACTGACCACGCCGGTAAGATTCCCCATGAAGCAGCTGTTCAGGATCTATTCGCATACCTTCCTGCCTACGTATGCAAGTCTGATATCGAAAGACAAGAGCGCATACAAGTATCTTACGGCAACCATAGAGGCCTTTCCGCAAGGCGAGCAGATGATGGAGATACTCAAGAAAGCAGGCTTCCGGGAGGCGTCATTCCGCCGGCTGACCTTCGGCATCTGCACGCTCTATCTGGCAGAGAAATAAGTAACCCTATTATAACCTCCTACTCAACAAAATTCTACAATTATGGATAAATACGGATTGATTGGCTATCCGCTTGGGCATTCATTCTCAATCGGGTATTTCAATGAGAAATTTGCGAATGAAGGCATCGATGCTGTTTACACCAACTATGAGATTCCAAGCATCGATGACTTTATGGAGGTTGTGGAGTCGAACCCCGAGCTCCGCGGACTGAATGTCACCATACCCTATAAGGAAAAGGTGATAAACTATCTTGACTCGCTGAGCGATGAGGCAAAGGAGATCAGGGCAGTCAATGTGATCAAGGTCATTCACCAGGGCAAAAACACGATCCTGAGGGGATATAACAGTGACGTGATAGGCTTCACGCAGAGCATGGAGCCTATGCTCGGGAGCCAGCATAAGAAGGCACTGATACTCGGAACGGGAGGAGCCTCGAAAGCCATCGACTACAGTCTGCGCTCGCTGGGACTGGAAACAATGAAAGTGAGTCGCTTCCAGCGCACAGATACCATCACCTACGAGCAGGTGACCGCAGAGGTGGTGAGGGAATATCCGGTCATCGTCAACTGTACACCCGTGGGAATGTATCCCCATGCCGACGAGTGCCCCAAGCTTCCCTACGAAGCCATGGATCACAACAACATATTGTATGACCTGATCTATAATCCCGACGAGACCCTCTTCATGAAGAAGGGGAAAGCTCATGAGGCTGTGGTAAAAAACGGACTGGAGATGCTCCTGCTGCAGGCTTTTGCAAGCTGGGAGTTCTGGAACAAATAGACTTCAGTATTAAAACATAGGATACAGGTCCCCCGTCGAACGATATTAGACGCAGTGGTGACATCACCATAATTTATATACTTATCACCCATAAGATGATGAATAATCGATATATGATGAGAGGCGTGAGTGCAGCCAAGGAGGATGTGCACAACGCCATCAAGAACATTGACAAGGGAATATTCCCCCAAGCCTTCTGCAAAATTATTCCCGACATTCTCGGAGGAGACCCGGCCTACTGCAACATCATGCATGCCGACGGAGCCGGTACCAAATCGTCGCTGGCCTACATGTACTGGAAGGAGACAGGAGACCTCAGCGTATGGAAAGGCGTGGCCCAGGATGCCATCGTGATGAATACCGACGACCTGCTCTGTGTGGGTGCCGTAGATAATATCCTGGTGTCGAGCACGATCGGCCGAAACAAGATGCTGATACCCGGCGAGGTGATCAGTGCCATCATCAATGGCTCGGATGAGCTGCTCGCTCAGATGCGTGAGATGGGTATCGGGATATGGCCTACGGGCGGCGAGACGGCCGACGTGGGCGACCTGGTGCGCACGATCATCGTCGACTCTACCGTGTCGTGCCGCATGAAACGCAGCGATGTCATAGACAATGCGAATATCCGTCCCGGAGACGTTATCGTAGGACTGAGTTCTACAGGACAGGCCACCTACGAGACAGAATACAACGGCGGTATGGGAAGTAACGGTCTGACCAGTGCCCGCCATGATGTCTTTGCCAAATATCTGGCAGAGAAATACCCCGAAAGTTTCGATCACAACGTGCCCGATGAGCTGGTTTACAGCGGGAAATATAAGTTGACAGACGGCATAAAGGGCGTGAAGCTCAATGCCGGCAAGCTGGTGCTTTCGCCCACACGCACCTACGCTCCCGTGATCAAGAAACTGCTCGACGAGCTCCGTCCGGAGATTCACGGCATGGTGCACTGCACGGGTGGAGCCCAGACCAAAGTGCTGCACTTCGTAGGCGAGGATTGCAAGGTGGTAAAGGACAACATGTTCCCCGTTCCCCCACTCTTCAAAGCCATTCATGAGTGCTCTGATACCGACTGGAAGGAGATGTACCAGGTGTTCAACATGGGTCACCGCATGGAGATCTATGTACGTCCGGAGGTTGCCGACAAGGTCATTACTGTGAGCCGGAGCTTTAACATTGATGCTCAGGTGGTAGGACACATCGAGGAAGGAAAGCGTTCGTTAACCATCAAATCAGAATTTGGAGAATTTAATTATTAATGGCAGAGAATAGTATATTAGCTAAGCTGGAGGGACTCGGATCTCGGTTCGAGGAAGTAAAGACCCTGATTACCGACCCTTCGGTCATTGCAGATCAGACACGATATGTCAAACTGACCAAGGAATATAAGGACCTCAGTGACATTATGGACGCACGCCGTCGGTATATCGACTGTCTGAATGCGATCAAGGAGGCCAAGGATATTCTGGCCAACGAGAGCGATGCAGACATGAAGGAGATGGCCCGTGAGGAACTTGCCCAAAATGAGGAACTGCAGCCCAAGCTGGAGGAAGAGATCAAGATAGCTCTGGTGCCGAAGGATCCTGAAGACGCGAAGAACGTGCAGATGGAGATCCGTGCCGGTACGGGCGGCGATGAGGCGGCTCTGTTTGCCGGAGATCTCTTCAATATGTATAAGCGTTATTGTGACTCCAAAGGCTGGAGCCTCAGTGTGACAAGCGTGTCGGAAGGTACCGTGGGAGGATATAAGGAGATCGACTTTGCCGTAAGCGGCGACAACGTATATGGCGTACTGAAATACGAAAGTGGTGTTCACCGTGTGCAGCGTGTGCCCGCCACCGAGTCGCAGGGACGCATGCAGACCTCTGCCGCTACCGTCGCCGTGCTGCCCGAGGCCGACAAGTTTGAGGTGAACATCAACGAAGGCGACATCAAATGGGATACGTTCCGTTCCAGCGGTGCCGGCGGCCAGAATGTCAACAAGGTGGAATCGGGAGTGCGTCTGCGGTATCCGTGGAAGAATCCCAACACCGGAGAGGTGGAGGAAATACTCATCGAATGTACCGAAACCCGCGACCAGCCCAAGAACAAGGAACGGGCACTGAGCCGTCTGTATACTTATATTTATGATCACGAGCACTCTAAATATCTGAACGATATCTCCTCACGCCGCAAGAGTCTGGTATCATCGGGGGACCGTTCGGCCAAGATCCGTACCTACAACTTCCCGCAGGGACGTGTCACAGACCACCGCATCGGCTATACCATTCATGATCTTCAGGGCTTCCTGGGCGGTAACATTCAGGATATGATCGACCATCTCACCGTGGCCGAGAATGCGGAAAAGATGAAAGAAAACGAGCTGTAAATATGAATTACCAACAACTGAAAGAACAGATCTTCGCAAAGAAGAGCTTCCTCTGCGTAGGTCTGGACACTGATATCAGGAAGATCCCGGCACACCTGCTGCAGGCTGACGATCCGATCTTCGAGTTTAACAGGCAGATCATTGATGCCACTGCCCCCTACTGCGTGGCCTACAAGCCCAATCTTGCCTTCTACGAAAGTATGGGCATCAAGGGTATGGTGGCGTTCGAGAAGACCATTAATTACCTGAAGGAGAACTGTCCCGAGCATTTCATCATCGCCGATGCCAAACGCGGCGACATCGGTAATACATCTAAAATGTATGCCCGCACCTTCTTCGAGGAGTATGATGTTGATGCGCTGACCGTGGCACCTTACATGGGTGAAGACAGCATCACTCCTTTCCTGGAATATGAAGGCAAATGGGTTGTGGTGCTCGCCCTGACTTCAAACAAGGGTTCGCACGATTTCCAGCTCACAGAAGATCCGGCCGGCGAGCGTCTCTTCGAGAAGGTGCTTCGGGTTACCCAGCAGTGGAGCAACTCCGAGAACATGATGTATGTGGTGGGAGCCACGCAGGGTAAGATGTTCGAGGATATCCGCAGGATCGTCCCCCGTCATTTCCTGCTGGTTCCAGGGGTCGGCGCCCAGGGAGGAAGTCTGCAGGAAGTGTGTAAATATGGCATTACCAAAGACTGCGGCTTACTTGTCAACTCCAGCCGTGGCATCATCTATGCCAGCAACGGTGAAGACTTCGCCCAGGTGGCGGCGACCCAGGCTCACGAATTACAGCTGCAGATGGCAGCTGAACTTGAAAAGTTGATTTAGTCTGATAGGCAGGTTCATGGTAACACCTGCAGGAGCTATAGCCATAAGAGAAGGAGGTTGCCGGAATGGTTCTGGCAACCTCCCTTTGCATAGAACAAATCTACATAAAGATTACACATAACCCGCATATATGTGCAACGTGATCGCCCTTACACTATAAAAAACATCAAATATTAATTGAGTTTTCCGATTATTTGAGGATAATTGATTACATTTGCAGAAATGTATAAGTTAGATTAACAATATGGAATTTACCGCAAAACAAATAGCTCAGTTCGTACAAGGTTCGATAATAGGTGACGAAAACGTCACCGTGCATACATTTGCCAAAATAGAAGACAGTGTGCCTGGTGCTATTTCATTTCTTGCTAACCCCAAATACATTCAATATTTACGTGTTACCAAATCGAGCATTGTGCTGATAGACGAGTCCATCAACATCGAAGGTGACGTGGCTCCCACCCTGATCCGCGTGAAAAACGCACGCGACTGCGTGGCCAAACTCCTTCAGATGTACGAAGCTGCCAAGCCTCGGAAGACAGGTATCGACCCTCTGGCTTTCATTTCGCCCAAGGCAAAGATAGGCGATAACGTGTATGTCGGTGCATTTGCCTATATTGGCGACGGCACAGAGATCGGTGACGGTTGTCAGATCTACCCCCACTCTACGGTCTGCGACAACGTAAAGATGGGTAAAGACTGTATCATCTACCCCAGTGTAACCATTTATCACGACTGCAAGCTGGGGCATAACGTCATTCTTCACGCTGGTGCCGTAGTCGGTGCCGACGGCTTCGGCTTTGCGCCAAACGGCGAGAGCTACGATAAGATACCGCAGATCGGCATCGTAACCATTGAAGATGATGTTGAGATTGGTGCCAACACCTGTATCGACCGTTCTACAATGGGCTCAACCTATATTCGCAAAGGCGTGAAACTGGACAACTTAGTACAGATCGCCCATAATACAGATATTGGCGAGAATACCGTGATGTCTGCACAGGTAGGTATTGCCGGTTCTACGAAGGTGGGCCAGTGGTGCATGTTTGGCGGTCAGGTAGGTATTGCGGGACATATCAATATCGGCAATAGAGTGATGCTTGGTGCACAGTCTGGTGCCCCGAGTTCTATCAAAGACAATCAGACCCTTATCGGCACTCCGCCCATGCCCCAGTTCCCTTATTTCAAGAGTCAGGCTCTGTTCCAGAAACTTCCGGATCTCTATAAGCAGATACAGGCCCTACAAAAGGAGGTAGCCGAATTGAAAAAACAGAAATAGACAAGCAAATTATAATATACAAATATGGATACCGCAAAACAAAAGACACTCGGTGGAAGTTTCTCTCTGTTCGGGAAAGGACTTCACACAGGATTGAATCTCACCGTGACCTTCAACCCTGCACCAGAGAATTCCGGTTATAAGATACAGCGTATAGATTTGGAAGGGCAACCTTTCATTGATGCTATAGCAGAGAATGTGGTTGACACACAGCGTGGGACAGTGCTCCAAAATGAAGATGCCAGAGTATCTACGGTAGAGCATGGCTTGTCCGCCTTATATGCACTGGGAATAGACAACTGCCTCATTCAGGCCAACGGCCCTGAATTTCCTATCCTTGATGGCTCTGCTGCCATGTATGTGGAGAAGATCTATGAGGTAGGCATCGTAGATCAGACAGCTCCCAAAGACTATTATATCATTCGCAAGAAGATAGAGATTAAGGACGAAGAGACTGGATCTTGCATCACGATCCTGCCCGATCAGGAGTTCTCCATCACGGCTATGTGCTCCTTCCAGTCTAAGTTTATCAGCAGCCAGTTTGCTACATTGGACAACATAGCCAACTTTCCTACAGACATCGCTCCTGCCCGTACCTTTGTCTTTGTACGTGATATCGTGCCCCTCCTCGAAGCCAACCTGATCAAGGGCGGCGACCTCGATAACGCCATCGTTATCTATGAGAAGCAGGTAGAACAGGACAAGCTGGATAAATTAGCCGATCTTCTGAAGGTGCCTCACATGGATGCAACAAAGATAGGTTATATCCAGCATAAGCCATTGATGTGGGACAACGAGTGCACCCGTCATAAATTGCTCGACATCATCGGCGACATGGCACTGATCGGTAAGCCTATCAAGGGTCGCATCATTGCCACACGCCCGGGCCATACCATCAACAACAAGTTTGCACGACTCATGCGTAAGGAGATCCGCAAGCATGAAGTGCAGGCTCCTATCTATGATGTCAACGAGGAACCGCTGATGGATAACATCCGTATCCGTAAGCTTCTTCCCCACCGTTACCCCATGCAGCTCGTAGATAAGGTGGTAGCCATGGGTGCAACAAGCATCATCGGCGTAAAGAATATTACCGCCAACGAACCCTTCTTTCAGGGACATTTCCCCGAAGAGCCCGTCATGCCGGGCGTGCTTCAGATAGAAGCCCTGGCTCAGTGCGGCGGATTGCTCGTGCTAAGTCAGGTAGAAGAGCCCGAGAGATGGTCTACTTACTTCCTCAAGATCGATGATGTAAAGTTCCGTCAGAAGGTAGTGCCTGGAGATACGCTCGTATTCAAGGTAGAGTTGCTTCACCCCGTACGTCACGGTATCAGTTCCATGAAGGGATATGCCTTTGTAGGCGACCACATTGTGTCTGAGGCTTCGTTCACGGCTCAAATCATTAAGAATAAATAAAAGACATGAATCAGATAAGTCCTTTAGCATTCGTTCATCCCGAAGCAAAACTTGGAGACAATAACATCATCGGCCCCTTCTGCTACATTGACCGCAACACGGTGATGGGCAGCAACAATGTTTTGCAGAATAGTGTAACCATTAATTACGGTGCACGCATCGGTAATGGTAATGAAATCTTCCCGGGTGCAAGCCTGTCCACCAAGCCTCAGGATCTCAAATTCAAAGGCGAAGAGACCATCTGCGAGATCGGTGATAACAACAGTATCCGTGAGAATGTCACGATATCGCGCGGCACAGCCTCGAAGGGCACGACGCAGGTTGGTAGCAATAACCTTCTCATGGAGAATATGCACGTTGCCCACGACTGCTTCTTAGGCAGCAACCTGATCATCGGCAACTCCACCAAGTTCGGCGGAGAGGTCTGCGTCGATGACAATGCCATCATCAGTGCCGAGGTGCTTTGCCATCAGTTCTGCAAAATCGGCAGTTACGTCATGATACAGGGCGGCAGCCGTTTCAGCCAGGACATTCCTCCTTACATCATTGCAGGAAAGGAACCTATCCGCTATGCAGGCATCAACCTTGTCGGCTTGCGCCGTCATGGCTTCAGCAATGAACTGATAAACCTGATCCACGAAGCCTACCGTCTGCTCTACAGCAAGGGCGTTCTGGCCGAGGGAATAGAGGAAATCAAGAAGAATCTCCAGATAACTCCAGAGATTCAATATATCATCGACTTCGTGACAACCTCCAAACGAGGTATCATACGATAAAAGCCAGCTCTCCCTAAAGTTATGCATCGGGGAGACAGACCATAAAGTTAGGAGTGTGGCATAGTCTTGTGCCTACTCCTAACTTTTTATTGTTTTCGTTCCTTGCAGGTCACGTCACTATTCCCTATAAAACATATCATCGCTCCTTACAATATATTTCATTAGCCCCTACAATATATTTCTATCCTCTTTATAATACATTTTACTATTCCTTATGAATACCCTGATCGTCCTTGTAGGTCCGACCGGTGTCGGCAAGACAGAACTTTGCCTTCGCCTAGCCGAGCATCTGAAACTCCCCATCATCAATGCCGACTCCCGACAGATCTTTGAAGAGATTCCCATTGGTACCGCTGCGCCTACAGCAGAACAGCAGCATAGAGTGAAACACTACTTTGTGGGAAACCATCATATCGATGATTATTATTCGGCTTCGATGTACGAGGAAGATGTACTTGCCCTTCTGCCCCGTCTCTTTCGGGAGCACAACGGACTGGCACTCATGAGCGGAGGCTCTATGATGTATATCGATGCCGTATGCAAAGGCATCGACGACATACCCACCATTGATGTTAAGACGCGGGAGGAGATGAAGCGTAGACTCAGCGAACAGGGGTTACCCGCTCTTTTAGAACAACTTAAAAAACTTGACCCAGACTATTATCATATCGTCGACAAGCAGAATCCACGCCGTGTCGTTCATGCTCTGGAGATCTGCGAGATGACGGGGAAGACTTACACCTCCTTCCGTACCAACAGCACGAAGAAGCGCCCTTTCCGCATGATCAAGGTCGGACTGAACCGCCCCCGCGAAAAACTCTATGCCCGTATCAACGAGCGCGTGCTCCACATGATAGAGCAGGGCATGGAAGATGAAGCCCGCAAGCTTTTCGACCGGCGTCATCTTAATGCCCTCAACACGGTGGGATACAAGGAGCTGTTCGCCTATATGGAGGGCCGTATCCCACGTGAGGAAGCCATACGGCAGATCCAGTCGAACACGCGACGCTATATGCGCAAACAGCTTACGTGGTTTCGTAAGGACGAGACCATCAAATGGTTCTCGCCCGATGGCATCGGCGAGATCCTGAAATATATCGACGACAGTATCGGAAATAACACAGATAATATTGATGGCTGCATGGAATAATAACGACAAAAGCATAAAATAATATCGATCAACGCATAAATAATATCGAAAAAGAAAGAACTTAACCAACGTTTTTTCGTACTTTTGCAGCATGATAAATAGCCCTAAAACGGACTTTTCATGCAGTAAATGAACGAATAAGAATTCATCATGAAGATATTAAAAAGAGTTTTCGCATGGCTCTGGCGGAAGATCAAAGGCTTCTGGCCATGGTATAAACATTTGTATCAGGGGCGGGCATGGTACATCAAAACTTTACTGGTCATTGCATCATGCATCATTGCATTCATATTATATCTTGGTGCAGTAGATATCAACTTCCTATGGCTGTTTGGCAAGAGCCCGGGATATTTCTCAGGAATCATGGATCCACAGACCAGCGAAGCCTCCGAAATCTACAGTGCCGACGGTAAACTCATTGGCAAATATTTCAACGAAAACCGTACTCCCGTTAAGTTCAACGAGGTCAATCCGGCCTTCTTCAAAGCCCTGATCGATACCGAGGACGAGCGCTATTACAGTCGCCCCCGGGGCATTGCCATCGACTTCATGGGTATTGTGTCGGCCATGAAAGATGCCGTACTCCATCACGAGGGGCGCGGAGCCTCTACCATCACCCAGCAGCTGGCCAAAAACATGTTCCGCGTACGGTCGCAATATTCCACGGGATTGCTGGGCAAGATCCCAGGACTGCGTATCCTTATCGTGAAGAGCAAAGAGTGGATCATCGCTACCAAGCTGGAGACGGTGTTCAACAAGGAAGAGATTCTCACCATGTATGCCAACACCGTAGACTTCGGTTCTAACGCCTACGGCATCAAGACGGGTGCGAAGACCTACTTCAACACCACGCCTCAGAACCTGAAGACACAGGAAGCGGCCGTGCTGGTGGGCATGCTCAAAGCTACGACACTCTACAATCCGAAGACCAACCCCCAGAACAGCCTGAACCGTCGCAACACCGTGCTCAACAACATGCGCCTTCACGGCGATCTCTCCCAGGAGGTCTGCGACTCTCTCAAGAATCTCCCCATCGAACTGAACTTCAGAATAGAGGACAACTATGACGGACAGGCCATGTATTTCCGACAGACCATCGCCGACCGGCTGCGCCCCTGGTGCGAAGAGAATGGCTACGATCTTTACAGTTCCGGACTGAAGATCTACACCACTATCGACTCGCGCATGCAGAAGTATGCAGAGGAAGCTGCACGTAAGCAGATGAAGCAGGTACAGCAGAACTTCAACAATCACTGGAGCATCTACCGCACCCAGAAGAGCAACTGGCTGCGTCAGGAGCCCTGGCGCGATGAGAACGGGCAGCCCATTCCGCAGTTTATCGACAAGATTGCCGAGCGCCAGCCCTTCTATAAGGATCTGCAGAACCGCTTCCCCCACAATCCCGACTCCGTACGTTACTATTATAAGGAGTGGGTACACCCTGTCAAAGTCTTCGATTACGACAAGGGAACCGTGGTAAAGGATATGACTTCTGAAGACTCCATCAAATATATGGTAACCTTCATGCACTGCGCCATGGTAGCCATGGAGCCACAGACCGGGGCCGTCAAGGCTTGGGTGGGCGACATCGACTTCAAGTCATGGAAATATGATAAGGTTACGGCCGAGCGCCAGCCGGGCTCCACCTTCAAGCTCTTCGTCTATACCGAGGCCATGAATCAGGGTCTGACTCCCTGCGATAAGCGCCGTGACGAATACATCTCCATGCAGGTCTATGACAAAAAGAAACACGAAATGGTGACCTGGACTCCAGGCAATGCCAACGGAAGTTTCTCGGGCGACTCCATGCCGCTGAAGAGTGCCTTTGCCAAGAGTATCAACTCTGTGGCCGTCCGCCTCGGTCAGGAGATGGGCATCAAGCGCATCATCGCCACCGCACAGGCCATGGGAATCAAGAGCCCGCTCGACGACGAGCCATCGCTGGCACTCGGTTCCAGCGACGTCAATCTGCTCGAGATGACCGGAGCCTACTGCACCATCGCCAACAACGGCATGCACCATGAACCCGTACTCGTTACCCGCATTGTAGATAAGGACGGCAAGGAGGTGTACTCTGACAACGTGCAGGGCGAGCAGGTCGTACCTTACAAGAGTGCCTTCTTCATGCAACAGCTGCTACAGGGCGGTATGCGTGAACCTGGGGGCACGAGCCAGAGCCTCTGGGGATACGTGGGCAAGTTCCGCGATACAGACTTCGGAGGCAAGACGGGAACATCGAACAACCACTCCGACGCATGGTTCATGTGCGTGTCGCCCAATCTCGTGGCAGGAGCATGGGTAGGAGGCGAATACCGGAGCATACACTTCCGGACGGGTGCTCTCGGCCAGGGCTCGCGCACGGCACTGCCCATCACGGGTTACTTTATGCAGTCGGTGCTTGCCGACCCGGCGTTCAAGCAGTATCACGGAAAGTTCAAGAAACCGGAAGATGCCAATATCACCAGTGACATGTACACCTGCCAGAGCTACGTCAGACCTGTACGCCGTGACACGACGACCCGCGACAGCAGCATGGTCGTCAGCGAGGAGGAGATTCTTCTCGATGATAACGGCAACCCGATAGAGAAGCCTGCTGTCTCCAAGGAGACGAAAACTGGCACCTCCGATGAGCCGAAACCAGAGAAAAAGAAACGAACGACCGAGGAGGTCAACCTCGACGACTTATAAAGGGAGCCCCTCCCCAACCCTCAAGCCCCACCCCAGCCCTCCCCGAAAGGGGAGGGAGAACAATACCCTCTCTACGATACTATAAGTTTTTCACCCATTCCCTCGAGCCTCTCCCACCCCTTCGGGAAGGGCTGGGGAGGGGCTCTTTACCACCCTTTCCACCTTATGGCAGAAGAAGAGAAACTTGATCTCAATAATCCTGAATTTCAACAGGCGCTGCAGATTATCCAGTTTACCCATCGTTCCCTCTTTCTTACGGGAAAGGCTGGCACTGGAAAATCTACCTTTCTGCGCTATATCGCCTCGCACACGAAGAAGAAGAGCATCATTCTTGCACCCACAGGCATTGCAGCTATCAATGCTGGGGGTGCCACGCTGCATAGCTTCTTCAAGCTGCCCTTCCACCCTCTCCTGCCCAACGACGTGCAGTATTCACCCCGTAACATTCGCAAGACCCTGCGCTACAACAACGACAAGATCAAGATGATCCGCGAACTTGAGCTGATCATCATCGACGAGATCAGCATGGTGCGGGCCGACATCATCGACTTTATCGACAAAGTGCTGCGCATCTACAGTCACAACATGCGCGAGCCTTTCGGCGGGAAGCAGCTCCTGCTGGTAGGCGACATCTATCAGCTCGAACCTGTCGTCACCGAAGATGACCGCCGGCTGCTGTACGACTTCTATCCCTCGGCCTTTTTCTTCAATGCCAAGGTATTTGCCGAGATGCAGCTCATCTCCATCGAGCTGCGCAAGGTCTATCGCCAGAGTGACCCTGCTTTTATCCGTATTCTCGACGATATCCGCGTGTCACAGGTCACCGCCGAAGACCTTAACCTGCTCAATCGGCAGGTGAAGGCCAGTGACACCGCCGACCTCCCCACGGAGAAGGGGCAGACCAAGCTTGCCATCACCCTCTCTCCCCGCCGTGACACAGTAGATAACATCAACTCGGAACATCTCAGGAAGCTGCCCGGAGAGGCAGAGATCTTCATCGGTACCATACAAGGGCAGTTTCCCGAGTCGTCGCTCCCCACCCCGAAGGAACTGCACATCAAGGTCGGCGCACAGATCCTGTTTGTCAAGAACGACATGAATCGCCGCTGGGTCAATGGTACCCTGGGTACGGTTATCGGCTTCGATGAGGAAGAAGGTTTCATCTATATCCGCACCGAAGACGGCCAGGAGTATAACGTGGAGCAGGAGATATGGAGCAATATCCGCTATACATTCAACAGCAAGGAGAACAAGATTGAGGAGGAGGAACTGGGTACCTACACCCAGTACCCCATTCGTCTGGCATGGGCCATCACCGTGCATAAGAGCCAAGGGCTCACCTTCAGCAACGTGAAGATCGACTTCACAGGCGGGGTCTTTGCTGCTGGTCAGACCTACGTGGCACTCTCGCGCTGCACCTCGCTCGAGGGTATCACCCTCACGGAGCCCATCCGCCATAACGACATCTTCGTCCATACGGAGGTATCCCGCTTCGCTAAGACCTACAATGACAATTCGGCCATATCGTCAGCCCTCAAGCAGTCGAAGGCCGACGGCGAATACTGGCAGGCCGCCCGCGCCTTCGACCAAGGCGATATGCAGGCGACCCTCGACTATTTCTTCAAGGCCATACACAGCCGTTACGACATCGAGAAGCCTGCACCGCGCCGCCTCATACGGCGTAAACTCAACATCATCAACACGCAGCGGCAGGAGATAGAGCGGCTTCGCCACGAGGCGCAGGAGCGCGAGCGCTATCTCAAGACGTTGGCCGTGGAATATCTTGTGATGGGTAAGGAGTGCGAACATGAGGGAATGGCGGAAGCCGCCATACGCAACTACGAGAAAGCACTGCAGCTCTGCCCCGACTTACCAGAGGCTAAGAGAAGAATAGAAAGGCTGAAGAAATAGGAAACAACCATCTACGAAACCGTGACCTCCAGATTGTCGTGATATGTTTATCACAAATTTAAACTGATGCTGGGTTTGGTCTTAACCACGAATGACACGAATAGACACGAATTTCTGCGAACTTATCACGCTACAGATTTATCAGATTGACCAGATTAAGGCTAACGCAGTGATCTCTAACCACAGATTTCACTCTACAGATTTCCCAGATTACACAGATTAGCTAACGCGTTGTTTCTCCTCCCTCCTGAAGGAGCCGGTTTGTCGGAGCTGCTGGGCTTCCCCCCTTTTGGGGGGACCGAGGGGGGCTTCCTTATTCGCGTTCCGATTAATACTTATTCGCATGACGATTAATACTTATTCGAGTTGCGATTAAAGCTTAATCGCAATGCCAATAGATATCAATCGCAACACCAATAATCTATAATTTCTTATCCTGTTGATTATCAGCATTTTATAATCAAATGGACAGAATATGGCCACGGCTGTCTACCGAGCTTCCAGATGCTTCTTTACTACCGCCGGGTTCCCCGCCACCATGCAGTCGTCGGGCACGTCGCGTATGACCACCGAACCGGCAGCCACGATGCACCGCTTGCCTATCGTTACGCCCGGACAGACGATGACCCCGCCGCCGAGCCATGTGTCATCGCCGATGACGATGGGGTAAGAGGTTTCGTGGGTGCCACGCCGTGCCTCGTAGTCCACAGGGTGCTGAGGCGTAAGCAGCTGGCAGCCAGGGCCTATTTTCACGTCGCGACCTATCGTCACCGTGGCACCGTCGAGAATGGTGCAGCCATAGTTGAGGAAAGAGCGCTCGCCGATGGTGATGCCATGTCCATGGTCGCAGTGGAACGGCGGGCACACGGCACTACTGTCCGGTATGCCCGGTATCAGCTCACGCAGGGTCTCACGATAGCCCTCCGACGTGAGGGTCATCGTGTTCAGATGCAGGCAGAGCTCCTTTGCCCTGTCCAGACTGGCACTTATCTCCGGGTCGCTGAAGTCGTACAGCTCTTCCGACCGCATTTTCTCCATTTCAGTCTTCATATTTCCTTGCTTAAAAATCAATGTGTCTTTACCTGCACAAAGATAGTATTAATCTCTGTATTCTTGGTAACACCGAAGAAATTATTGAAAAAGTTTATACGATCATGACACCCCACCGAATGTAACGCGTGTCCCTGCGCCCACATCTCCCGTCCGGGTGGCAGGAGCTGGTGGAAGAAAGCTGTACGATCGTCACAGACAGGATAGGCGGGGTTACCGCCGATCCTGATGCACCCGCAGAGCACCGCTAAAAACAACGGCTCGGGTGCACCCCTTTCTATGAGGTTCATCATTCTTTTTTTATCTCATTTCTTTCCCCACTATCTTACTTTTTATTATCTTTGCAATCAGAATAAAAGTAGAAATAATGACTTATACTATTGAAAAAGTAACCACCCTGATCGGTGCGCGTCGTTATGGCGAACAAGATGCCGGCATCGGCTTCCTGCTTACCGACAGCCGTTCGCTTTGCTTCCCCGAGGAAACCTTGTTCTTTGCACTGAAATCGAACCGCAACGACGGGCACAACTATATACCCGAACTGTATCGCCGCGGCGTGAGAAACTTTGTGGTGACCGAGGTTCCGGCCGACTATGCCGTGCTCTATCCGCAGGCCAACTTTCTGCGTGTGGTGAACACGCTCGAGGCATTGCAGCGTCTGGCCGAGCGCCATCGCGACGAGTTTGACATACCCATCGTGGGCATCACGGGATCGAACGGCAAGACGATGGTGAAGGAGTGGCTCAGCCAGCTGCTCTCGCCCGATGCGAAGGTGACGCGCAGTCCGCGCAGCTACAACTCGCAGATCGGCGTCCCCCTCTCGGTATGGCTCATGAATGAGCAGACCCAGCTCGGCATCTTTGAGGCAGGTATCAGCAAGCCCGGAGAGATGCTCGCCCTGCGTGACATCATTCAGCCCACCATAGCCGTGCTGACCAACATCGGTGCCGCACATCAGGAGAACTTCGCTTCGATGGAAGCCAAATGCCGCGAAAAGGCTATACTCTTCCACGATGCTAAGACCATCGTCTATAATGCCGACGACGAGACCGTGGCACGCGTGCTGGCAAGCATCGATTATAAGGGCGAGCGGCTGTGCTGGTCGCAGAAGGACCGCAAGGCTCCGATGTTTGTCAAAGCCATAGAGAAGAAGGAAACGGCTACTACCCTTACCTATATATATAAAGGAGGTGAAGAAAACTGGTACAGCATACCGTTTATCGATGACGCGTCGGTCACCAACTCGATCATCTGTGCCACCATTGCCCTGCACTTAGGGCTGAAGCCCGACGTGCTCGACGAGCGCATGATGCAGCTCGAGCGCATAGCCATGCGCCTGGAGGTGAAGGAGGGACGCCACGGCTGCACGCTGATCAACGACTCCTACAACTCTGACATCAACTCGCTCGATATAGCCCTCGACTTCATGAACCGCCGTCCCGACCACAAGGGGCGCTGCCGCACGCTCATCCTGAGCGACATCTTCCAGAGCGGCGAAAAGCCGGAGCAGCTCTACCGGAAGGTGAGCGAACTGGTCAGAAAGCGCGGCGTGGAGAAGTTTATCGGTATCGGTCCGATGATGACCCAGTATGCCGACCTTATTGATATAACCCGCAAGAGCTTCTACCCTACGGTGGAGGCCTTCATCCACAGCGAAGAGTTTAAGGCGCTGCGCAACGAGGTGATCCTGCTCAAGGGTGCCCGCACGTTCGGTTTTGACAGGATCAGCGAGCTGCTGGTGCAGAAGGTGCACGAGACCGTGCTCGAGGTAAACCTCAACGCCGTGGTGGAAAACCTCAACTATTACCGGTCATTCATGAAGCCGGAGACCAAGCTGGTGTGCATGATCAAGGCCGATGCCTACGGCGCAGGCAGCGTGGAGATAGCCAAGACGCTGCAGGATCACCGTGTGGATTACCTCGCCGTGGCAGTGGCCGATGAGGGAGCGATGCTCCGCGGCAACGGCATCACGAGCAACATCATGATCATGAACCCCGAGATGTCGGCCTTCAAGACCATGTTCGACTATGACCTCGAGCCCGAGGTATATTCATTCCGCCTGCTCGATGCCCTGGTGAAGGCTGCCGAGAAGGAGGGCATCACCGACTATCCCGTGCACATCAAGCTCGATACCGGCATGCACCGCCTGGGCTTTGATCCCGAGAAGGACATCGACGAGCTCATAACCCGACTGAAAAACCAGAGTGCCGTTATTCCCCGCTCGGTGTTCTCACACTTCGTGGGATCGGACAGCGACGGCTTCGATGACTTCTCCGCACAGCAGTTTGCCAAGTTTGACGCCGGCAGCCGTAAGCTGCAGGGCGCCTTCGACCATAAGATCCTGCGCCACATAGACAACTCTGCCGGCATAGAGCACTTTCCCGAACGCCAGCTGGACATGTGCCGCCTGGGCCTGGGGCTCTACGGCGTGAACAGCAGGAACAACAAGATCATCAACAATGTGTCGACACTGAAGACCACAATCCTCCAGCTGCGCCATGTGCCGGCCACCGACACCGTGGGCTACAGCCGTAAGGGCACGCTCACGCGCGACAGCCTCATTGCCGCCATTCCCATAGGATATGCCGACGGCCTGAACCGACATCTGGGTAACCGGCACGGCTACTGTCTGGTAAACGGACAGAAAGCGGAGTATGTGGGCAATATCTGCATGGACGTGGCAATGATCGACGTGACCGGCATCGACTGCCATGAAGGCGATACCGTGGAGATCTTCGGCGATCATCTTCCTGTTACCGTACTGAGCGATATTCTCGATACCATACCCTATGAGGTGCTGACAGGCATCAGCAACAGGGTAAAGAGAATCTACTATCAGGACTGATATATTGACAGATAATCAGTTTATTGATTTATTCATACCTCTTATGGCGCAGATTTACAATTATTTTTTGTAAATTTGCGCCATACTATTTATTACTAAAACGATCTATTTTTAATTGAAATGGAAAAAATTTTCAGCTATATCATCAGCTTAGGAGCAAGTGTGATGATGCCTATCATCTTTACCATCATCGGTCTGTGTATAGGTATGAAGTTTGGCAAGGCGCTGCGTTCAGGCCTCTACGTAGGTGTGGGATTTGTGGGATTGGGCATCGTTACGGCATTGCTGACCACCAATTTCAGCGATCCCCTGACGCTCATCTCCCAGATCTACCATCTGCAGCTCAACGTGTTTGACATGGGTTGGCCCGCGGCTGCATCGGTGGCTTATAACACGGCGGTGGGTGCACTCATCATACCGATATGTTTAGGTGTGAACTTCCTCATGCTCATCACGAAGACCACACGCACGGTCAACATAGACCTGTGGAACTACTGGCACTTTGCCTTCATCGGCGCAGTGGTATATTTCGTGTTCGACCAGAGTCTGGCATGGGGCTATTTTGCTGCTATCATCTGCTATGTTTTCACGCTCGTCATGGCCGATCTCACAGCCCAGAAGTTTCAGGGCTACTACGAAGGCCTTGACGGTATATCCGTACCGCAGCCATTCTGCCAGAGCTTCGTGCCCTTCACGCTCTGCATGAACTGGATGCTGGAGAAGATTCCAGGATTCAACAAGCTTGATATCGATGCCGAGGGGCTGAAGAAGAAGTTCGGTGTGCTGGGCGAACCGCTCGTGCTGGGTGTCATCGTGGGTGTGCTGATCGGCCTCGTAGCCCAGCTCGAGGTGAAGAAGATCCTCTTCCTCGGTGTCACCATGGGTGCCGTGATGGAGCTCATTCCCCGCATCACACGGCTCTTCATCGATGGCCTGATGCCTATCTCCGACAAGACTAAGGAAATCGTAAACAAGAAGTTTCACGGCAAGAAGATATATATCGGCATGAGTCCGGCACTCGTTATCGGCCATCCCACGTCGTTGGTATGTACCCTGCTGCTCATTCCTACCTATCTCCTCGTAGCCGTCGTCCTACCGGGCAACCAGTTTCTTCCTCTCGCCTCGCTGGCCGGACTGTTCTATCTGTTTCCCATGATGCTGCCTTACACCAAGGGTAACGTGGTGCAAACCTATATCATCGGACTGGTGGCACTGATCGTAGGACTGTGGTTTGTTACCGATATGGCCCCCGACTTCACCAAGGCTGCCGCAGCCGTGTTTGCTGCTACTGGCGATCAGGCTTCGCACGTGCCCGACGGATTCCTGGCTGGCAGCATGGACTTTGCCAGTTCGCTCATCGGCTACGTGATCTATGCCGCTACCAAATATGCCCAGTATGTCGGTGCCGCCGCACTGGCACTCATCACTCTGGGTATGATGCTGTGGAACCGTAAGCTCATCCTTAAGGACGAGCACATGGCTAAGAGCCAGGTACAAGAGTTGCATGAGGACAAAAATTAAAAATACAATAAGATTCAACCAATCATAAGCATAATGAAAAAGACATTATTGACAATCGCATTGCTGTGTGTCACCGGTTACGGCATGGCACAGGAAACATTCAAGGGCTATGAGGTAAAGGCAGAAAACGCCTATACCAACTACAACGTCCGCTGGGCGACAGGTCCCGAAGATGCCAAGCGTTACACCACGGATCGGCTGCGCAAGGAGTATCTCATCGAGAAGGTGTTTGCCCCAGGCGAGGTGAACTGGACTTATTCCTTCTATGACCGTTTCCTCATCGGTGGTGCCGAGCCAACCGCTGCTCCACTGAAGCTCACCTCCATTGCGCCGCTCTATGTAAATGCCAGCAAGGGTACAAGTGGCCGTAATCTGCTGGACAACCGTGAGCTCGGTATCATCAATATCGGTGGGGAAGGCACGGTGACGGTCGATGGCAAGCAATATGACCTCGGTTTCCAGGAGGCTCTCTACGTGGGCCGTGGAGCCAAAGACATCGTGGTGGCCAGCAAGAATGCTGCCGAGCCTGCCAAATTCTACCTCAACTCCGCCTGTGCTCACGCCAGCTATCCCGTAAAGAAGGTAACGCTGAAGGAGGCCAACAACATCAAGGCGGGCAGCCTGAAGGAGAGCAACGACCGCGTCATTCATCAGATGATCATCGACGGTGTTGCCGGCGTACATACCTGCCAGCTGCAGATGGGTATCACCGAGCTGAAAGAGGGATCGGTATGGAACACCATGCCCGCACATACCCACACACGCCGTATGGAGGCTTATATGTATTACAAGGTGCCGCAGGGACAGAAGATCCTGCACGTGATGGGCGAGCCACAGGAGACGCGCCCCATGTGGATGAACAATGAGCAGGCCGTAATCTCGCCACAATGGAGCATTCACTGCGCCGCAGGTACCAGCAATTACACCTTTATCTGGGGTATGGCAGGTGAGAACCTTGTCTATACTGACATGCAGGTTATTTCCATTCCTGATCTGAAGTAAAACCAAGCAACTCATCAAATCACAATGTCAACTATTCAAAGCAACAAGATGTCAAACTTCAGATGGGTCATCTGCGGTTTACTCTTTCTGGCTACTACGGTCAACTATATGGACCGCCAGGTTCTGTCACTCACATGGAAGGACTTTATAGCCCCGGAATTCCACTGGACAGATGACAACTACGGCACCATCACAGGCCTCTTCTCCATCTTCTATGCCGTCGCCAACCTGTTTGCAGGTAAGTTTATCGACTGGATGGGAACGAAGAAGGGATATCTTATCGCCATAGGCGTGTGGTCCACAGGTGCCGTCATGCATGCCGGCTGTGGCTGGGCAGCCATGCAGATCGAAGGTTACGACTCCATCGAATCGCTGCGTCTGGTTCAGGCCGGAAGCGATGCCGCCGTGGCCATTGCTACCATCAGCGTATGGCTTTTCCTCTCATGCCGACTCATTCTTGCCGTCGGCGAGGCAGGCAACTTCCCTGCTGCCATCAAGGTGACAGCCGAATATTTCCCGAAGAAAGATCGTGCCTTCTCCACGTCCATCTTCAATAGTGGTGCGTCGGTAGGTGCTCTTGCAGCTCCCGCCACCATTCCCTTGCTGGCACGCGCACTGGGCTGGGAGATGGCTTTCATCATCATCGGTATGCTCGGCTACGTATGGATGGGCCTGTGGATATGGCTCTACGACAAGCCTGAACGCAACAAGCGCGTCAATGCGGCTGAACTGAACTATATAGAGCAGGACAGTGATACCGACGTAAACGCACGGGAAACAGGCAAAACCACACCCCCGGCCGGAGATGAGAAGCCCATCAGCTTCTGGAAGTGTTTTACCTTCCGTCAGACCTGGTCGTTTGTCCTGGGTAAGTTTCTCACCGACGGCGTGTGGTGGTTCTTCCTCTTTTGGGCTCCTGCCTATTTCTCCGACCAGTATGGTTACAGTTCCGACTCGTCGATGGCTATCATGCTCATCTTCACCCTGTATGCCATTGTTACGGTGCTTAGTATTGCAGGTGGCTACCTTCCCACCTACTTCGTGGACAAGAAAGGCATGAATCCCTACATCGGCCGTATGCGTGCCATGCTGATTTTCGCCTGCTTCCCCATTCTGGGCCTGCTGGCACAGCCTATGGGTACTTACAGTGCGTGGTGGCCAGCCATCATCATCGGTCTGCTGGGAGCAGGTCATCAGGCCTGGTCGGCCAACCTCTACTCCACCGTTGGCGACATGTTCCCCAAATCTACGATTGCCAGTGTGACGGGCGTGGGACAGATGGCAGGCGGTGTCGGATCATTCCTGATCAACAAAGGCTCCGGTGCCCTCTTCACCTATGCTGAGGGACAAGGCAGTGCTTTCTCGTTCATGGGATTTGACGGAAAGCCGGCCGGTTACATGATCATCTTCTGCATCTGCTCCGTAGCCTACATCATCGGCTGGTGCTGCATGAAGCTCCTTGTACCCAAATACAAGCCCATCGTGGCAGAATAAGATGATTTGATGCTACAATCAAAAAGCTGCAAGCTGAAGATTATTTAGAATAACCTTCAACTTGCAGCTTTTTCGTTTAATAAATGGCTAACCCTTATAACAGCTCTTCCCCCTTTTCGGGATTGGCTGTGAGGGGTGCAGCACTTCCCTATCCTATTCCCAGCAGCTCGATATCGAATATCAGCGTCGAACCTCCAGGTATTCCTGGCTGTGAAGTTCTACCGTAAGCCATCTCCGACGAAAGGTACAATTCCCAGCGGTCACCGATGTGCATGCACTGCAATGCCACAATCCACCCATCGATGAGATCGCTCAGTCGGCAGGCAAAGGGAACGCCATCACGACTGCTGTCAAACACTTTACCATCAATGGTGCTGCCCGTATAATGAACGGTGACGATGCTTCGGGCTGACGGCGTGGCAACCGTCGCATCACCTTCGGTCACCACCTTATAATATACTCCCTCAGCAAGACGCCGCACCCCTTCCTCTTTGCTTTTGTCTACGAGCCACTGGTCATTGGCCTTTTTATATTCCCGTTTCATTGAAATACTTTTAAAGATGTGGGCAAATTATATTTTTGGAGTATTGTCCAGAAAGCCTTGTTTTCGCAAAGCGTCAATAAGGGTAGCCGAAAGTGCTATATTATCTTTCTCCGTGTATCTCAAATCAGTAAACACCTGAGCCAAAGTCTCCTTATGATTGATCTCAACAAAATGCTGATTGTCGGGCCATTCCTCCTTCGTCTTATAGACCTCGTCGATCCGTTCCCGCGTATAGTCGCTGTAGGTCTCACTGTGTACGATACCTGTGAGGGGCAAACGGTCGGTCAGGGCAGGCTCCTCAGCCGGCCAGCCCAGCGTGATGGTAGCCACAGGGAATACCAGCTGTGGCAGTTGTAAGGTGTCGATAATCATCTGCGGCATATACACCGTAGTACCGAGGAAGCATGTTCCAAGTCCCTGGGCTTCAGCAAGATTACAAAATGACTGACAATAGAGCAAGGCATCTGTAGCCGCATTGATAAAACTCAGGAAGTTGTTGTACCCGGGCTTAGCCTTACGCTCTTCTGCCCAACGTGTGGTGCGGTGGAAATCTGCACAGAAGGTGAGTACCACCGGTGCACTTTCCACCATCGGCTGATTGAAATGGGCAGGTGCAAGCTTGGCCTTCATCTCCGCACTTCGCGTGACGACCACACTGTAAAGTTGAAGATTGCCCATGGTAGGAGTGCGCTCTGCCTCTTCGAGCAAAGCATGGAGCAAATGACTCGAAACCTCTAAGGATGAGTATTTTCTAATGGTTTTACGATTGATAATGCTATTCATTTTGGAAAATTTTGATGCAACAAAATTAGGTAAAATTTCCTAAAATAGAGAAGACACTACGTAATTTAATACGCGAAGTGACCCAAAAGTCATAAATGTTTTGTAGCTTTGCAACACTATTTGATTTCATTTTTCATACATATAATATCTACTGATGGAAAATCAAAGAACCTATTCGTTTGAAGAAGCATACGCGGCTTCACTGGAATATTTTGCAGGCGACGAACTTGCAGCCAGGGTGTGGGTCAACAAATATGCCATGAAGGACAGCTTCGGGCACATTTTTGAAAAATCACCCGTTGACATGCATTGGCGCATTGCCAATGAGATTGCTCGTATAGAGCAGAAGTATCCGAACCCCATGAGTGCCGACGAGATATTCTCCCTGCTCGACCACTTCCGCTACATCATACCTGCCGGAAGCCCTATGACGGGTATCGGCAACAAGCATCAGGTGGCTTCTCTGAGCAACTGCTTCGTGATCGGCCTCGATGGTGATGCCGACAGCTACGGTGCCATCATGAAGATCGACGAGGAACAGGTGCAGCTGATGAAGCGTCGCGGCGGTGTGGGACACGATCTGAGCCATATACGTCCGAAAGGAAGCCCCGTCAACAACTCCGCCCTCACCTCCACCGGTCTCGTTCCCTTCATGGAGCGTTACAGCAACTCTACCCGCGAGGTGGCACAGGACGGCCGACGCGGAGCCCTGATGCTCTCGGTGAGCATCAAGCACCCTGATTCCGAAGCCTTTATCGACGCCAAGATGACCGAGGGTAAGGTCACGGGAGCCAACGTCAGCGTAAAGATTGACGATGAGTTCATGCAAGCTGCCGTTGACGACAAGCCCTATGTGCAGCAGTTCCCCATTGACAGCAAAGACCCGAAGGTGAGCAAAGAGATCTCTGCCCGCGCCCTTTGGGAGAAGATTGTGCACAATGCGTGGAAGAGTGCCGAGCCAGGCGTACTATTCTGGGATACGATCCTGCGCGAGAGCCTGCCCGACTGCTATGCCGACCTCGGTTTCCGCACCGTGAGCACCAACCCCTGTGGCGAGATTCCTCTGTGTCCTTACGACAGCTGCCGACTGCTGAGTCTGAACCTATACAGCTATGTCGATAAGCCCTTTACCAAAGAAGCCAAGTTCAACTACGACTTGTTCAGCAAGCATGTCCAGCTCGCACAGCGTATCATGGACGACATCGTTGACCTCGAAATGGAAAAGATCGATCTTATCATGGAGAAGATCGGAGTGGATCCTCAGAACGACGAGGTGAAAAGTACGGAGCGCCATCTGTGGGAAAAAATAAAACGTAAGAGCGGCATGGGACGCCGTACAGGTGTGGGTATCACCGGCGAAGGTGATATGATCGCTGCCATGGGACTGCGCTACGGCACTCAGAAGGCTACCGATTTCTCTGTCAATGTACATCGTACGCTGGCACTCAACGCCTACCGATCTTCCGTGACGATGGCGCAGGAGCGAGGTGCTTTTGAGATCTTCGATGCACAGCGCGAGGCCAACAACCCCTTCATGCTGCGTATCAAGGAGGCCGATCCGCAGCTCTATGCCGACATCGCGAAGTATGGCCGACGCAACATTGCCTGTCTGACCATTGCACCTACAGGTACCACATCGCTGATGACCCAGACCACAAGTGGTATCGAACCAGTCTTCATGCCCGTGTATAAGCGCCGCCGCAAGGTGAACCCCAGCGACACCGACGTACACATCGACTTCGTTGACGAGGTCGGCGACTCGTTTGAGGAGTACATTGTTTACCACAAGAAATTCCTTGTGTGGATGGAAGTCAATGGTATTGATGTCACCAAGAAGTATTCTCAGGAAGAGATCGACGAGTTGGTGGCGCGTTCACCATATTATAAGGCCACGGCCAACGATGTAGACTGGCTGATGAAGGTGCGCATGCAAGGAGCCATACAAAAGTGGGTGGACCACAGCATCTCGGTCACAGTGAACCTGCCCAACAATGTAGATGAGGCACTGGTCAACAAGCTCTATGTCGAGGCATGGCGCTCAGGATGCAAGGGATGCACCATCTATCGCGACGGAAGCCGCTCCGGGGTGATGATCTCCGTATCAAAGAAGGATAAGAAGAAAAGTGAGCAGGAGGAGACGCCAGAGCCTATCACCGCCCCATCGATCGCTCACCCGCTGGTGCAGGAGGTACGACCGAAGGTGCTCGACTGCGATGTGGTGCGTTTCCAAAACAACAAAGACAAGTGGGTGGCTTTCGTAGGACTCCTCGATGGCTATCCCTACGAGATCTTTACCGGTCTGCAGGACGATGACGAGGGCATCATTCTGCCCAAGAGTACCACCAAGGGAAAGATCATCAAGCAGACCAACGAAGACGGTACACACCGTTACGATTTCCAGTTTGAAAACAAGCGCGGCTACAAAACCACCGTCGAGGGACTGAGTGAGAAGTTCAATCCCGAGTACTGGAACTATGCCAAGCTCATCTCCGGCGTGCTGCGTTACCGCATGCCTATCGATCACGTCATCAAGCTGGTAAGCTCCCTGCAGCTCAAGGACGAGAGCATCAACACGTGGAAGAACGGTGTGGAGCGTGCACTGAAGAAATATATCACCGACGGTACCAAAGCCACGGGACAGAAATGTCCCGTATGCGGGCAGGAGACCCTGGTTTATCAGGAGGGCTGCCTTATCTGTACCAACTGTGGAGCCAGCCGTTGCGGATGATGATTACCGAAAGTTTCATTTACCTACGTGCACTGCGCTTTCACGCCTACCATGGCGTGGAGGCGCAGGAGCGTTTAACGGGGAACGACTATCTCATGGATATCCGCATCGGGACAGATGTAAAGCGGGCGACAGAGACCGATGATGTTCACGACACCATCAACTATGCCGAAGTCTATGAGATAGCCCGACACGAAATGCTGATCCCATCTGACCTTATAGAGCACGTAGCCGGACGCGTGGCTCAGGCATTACTCGACCACTGGAGCCAGATACAGACACTGGACATCAGGCTTACCAAGCTCAATCCCCCTATGGGAGCAGACTGCGAAGGTGCCGGTATAGAATTACACTTAATAAATGATAAAACTCTAAGATAGGTTAAGGTTTCCAAATATTATTTCACTACTTTTGCAGAAGACGGCCTGCACGGGAGTGCCATTCCACAGAGACGACCCACACGTCGGCCTGCCATCATGTCTCCCGTCCACGCCATCCTCTGTATTATTTTTAAGTTGACTATGCGTAAGAAGTTCTTTTTCCTCTTGCTGGCCTTGTGGATACCAGCTGCCGTAATGATGGCTGCCGGACACCGCTTTACCCTCGTGATCGATGCAGGACACGGAGGAAACGACCACGGAGCACCAGGAGCGTTCTCTCACGAGAAAGACCTCACCCTACGTTATGCACTTGCTTTCGGCAAGATGGTAGAAAACAACTGCCCTGATGTGAAAGTGATCTATACACGCCAGAAAGATGTCTTTATCCCTCTGAAGGAACGGGCCGATATTGCCAACCGCAACAAGGCCGATCTCTTCATATCCATCCATATCAATGCGATCGACGGCGCGCACACCGCCCACGGATTCCAGTCGTACACGCTTGGGCGCGGTGACCATACCGGCGACAGAGGACTGCGTGAGAATCTCGATGTGGCCAAACGCGAGAACTCCGTCATCTTTCTCGAGAAGGATTATCGCACCATCTACAAGGGCTTTGATGCCAGTTCGGCAGAAAGCGACATCATCTTCGAATTTATTGCCGACAAGAACCGCGAACGAAGCGTGGAGCTCTCCCGACTGATGCAGCAGGAGGTGTGCCGCGCCACAGGCAGACAGGATGGAGGCTCGCATCAGAACAACCTCGCCGTACTGCGTCTCACCTCCATGCCCGCCACTCTGCTTGAGCTGGGATTCATCTCTACCCCCGACGAAGAGGAGTTCTTAAACAGCGACGAGGCTCTGCCACGCTATACCAAAGGCCTATACAACGCCTTCATTCTATATAAAAATAAATACGACGAAAATATCAACGTACCCTTTCGCAGCAGTTCCGCCGACAGGTCGGGGCAGGTAATGCCCGTAACCACCCCTTCCAACGAGGCGGAGACCCCCATACCGGCGAGGAAAGACAGGCCTGCACAGCGGAGAAAAGATGATCGGACAAGGGTAACCAACCAGACGAATAGCAACGTGCCGAATAAGGCAGCCCAGTCCGAAAGGCGGATTCAGAAAACCGCTATAGACGTGAGCCGACCCGTATTCAAGATTCAGGTGTTCGCCTCATCGCGTACATTCAAGAAAGGCGACAAGGTCTTCAAAGGGCTTACAGGCTGCGATTACTACCGTGATGGCGTCCTTTACAAATACACATACGGCGCAAGCAACGATTATAATGAGATTTATCGGCTGCGCAAACAGATATTAAGCGATTTCCCGCAGAGCTTTATCATCGCTTTCAAGAACGGACAAAAGATGGACGTCAATCAGGGCATCAGGGAGTTTAAGGCGCGCCGTTGATTGACACACTAGCAATAAAGAGAAAATTATGAAGTTTTTTACAAAAGAAGTAAAGATAGCCGTTGTGACCATCATCGGTATTGTTTTGTTATTTTTCGGAATGAATTTTCTGAAGGGTAAGACCCTGTTTGGAAACAACATGTCCTACTACATCCGATTTGATAATATCAACGGTCTTTCCTCCTCAAGCCCTGTTTATGCGCAAGGCTACAAGGTAGGTGTCGTCAAGGGCATCACTTATGATTACACCCGTAATCAGGGAGCCATCGTAGAGCTGGATCTCGACAAGAATCTGCGTCTGCCTCTGGGTACCACGGCAGAGATAGAGAGCGACCTGATGGGCAATGTCAAGATGAATCTTGTCATCAACACCCAATCGCACGATTTCTACCATCCTGGCGACACCCTCTCCGGGGCCGTCGATGCGGGTATGATGGGTACCGTAAGTCAGCTGGTTCCCGTAGTGCAGCAGATGCTTCCCAAGCTCGACAGTATTCTCACCAACGTGAACCTGCTCCTCAGCGATCCTGCCATCGCCCAGTCGCTCCACAATGTCAGGACCATCTCGGCCAACCTCACCACCACCACAGCAGGACTCAATACGCTGGTGGCTGGACTCAACAGCCGCATGCCCGGCATGATGGGCAAGGCCGACGAGGCACTGGCCAAGGCAAACACCACGCTCGACAACACCTCGCGGCTCACCTCCAAGCTTGCCGATGTAGATATCGCATCGACCATGAGCAAGGTCGATCAGACTCTGGCTAACGTGCAAAACTTCACGACCAAGCTCAACAGTAATCAGGGATCGCTCGGTCTGCTGATGAATGATGACCGGCTCTATCATAACCTCAACGCCACGATGGGGAGTGCCGACTCGCTGCTTACGGACCTCAAGGCCCACCCCAAACGCTACGTCCACTTCTCGATCTTCGGTAAGAAGGACAAATAAGCATAAGGCAATGGGCCGATTAAGGATAGCTTCTCGCCACGCCGCGAAAAATTATCCAGATCCCGACTCATCATGATTTTGCGTTGAGCACGCGCATGGAAGGGTGTGTGACATTTTGCATACTCTTCCACCCTAATTGTTATCAATTTACTCAAATGGTATAAGCCCAGAAACCATTCCCTCGCAAAAGCCTAGATCCTCGTGCGTTTCATCGGCCTTAATTTCGTTTTTCATTATCACCTGATAATCAGAACATTATATCACAAAGCCCTTGAAAACAGCATAATTTCAGCCCTGTTTACCCCTCAAAATGCCTGAAAAAACCTATATTTTGACATGATTTAAGGTCAAAATAGTGATTATCGGCATTACGATTCAGTATTAATCGCGATGCGAAT
>LAHS01001150.1_pt1 | contig 48012 bp, 32 predicted proteins | sample 329651 | NCBI WGS metagenome assembly LAHS01 (sample SAMN03275699, study PRJNA271635) | activated sludge metagenome | isolation source: sample C-1 Sludge from hydrolytic chamber (first chamber) of Anaerobic...
CTAACAATACACTCAAACATCAATGGTGGTGAAAAAATGGCATTTATTTGTTAAAACAACTCATATTTTAGTCTTTTCTTGTTTTTGCTTCAACCGGAATCTCACAGAGATCCTCATCAATATGGATGATGGATTCCGAGGAATCAGGATGGGTTGGCAAATGGCTAGACAGCAAAACAAAATCCAGTTCCAAGCTTCTCATGGATTCGACGAATTGAGCCATTTCTTTCTGAGAAAGCCAGTCATGAAGATTGACAAGAAAGAAAAGATTAGCTTTCGACAGAAAAGCGATCTTCTTGATGGATAGAATCAATCCCTCCAAGAAAGATGGATTCTCCTGGGCGGCGGTTACCGATACCAGCTTCAGAAGGTTTGGCAAAGAAATATCTTCGTCAAAAGCCAAAGGAAGAGAGTAATCATAAGTGATGCCTTTGAGGTAAGCCTCAATGGCATTGACCAAGACTTCATAATCTTCTTTCTGCTGCTGATTGATATGACTGGCGATATCTTTCTGAATGAGGGTGCTTTCCTTTTTCTCATCCAACTCCACAGCCCAGGGATTATCGATGACATAAGCCACTTTCCCCAACTCTGTTTCCTTATCATTGTCGTAGAAAAGAAGATAAGGCTCGGCGTTGGCAATCTGGTTCTTGATGCCCAAAAGATAATTCCGCAGGAATAACGGATTTTCGATGACGAGATTATAGAATTTATCCTTGCTTAAGAGGATATCCTGATCAATTTCTTTATGTTTAAGGACTCTCATAATTCCACTACCCTCTTTTCATTGTCAATGACATCCGTCTTAAAATCTCCTTGCATGAAATCGATGCTGCTGAACTGCCTTTCCGTGACAGTGATCATGGAGACGATGCCCTTGGCCGGGACATGGTCCCGGATGACTCTTACCAAGGAATTGACGGAGGATTCATTGATGGAGAGCTTCACATAGACTGATTCCTGGAACATGATAAAGCCACTCTCCTTGAGAAACTTAACGAACTTCCGGTATTCTCTCCGCTGTTGAACTGTCTCCACAGGGAGGTCAAACATCAGCATGGAACGCATATAGCGGTTATTGCCCATGGAGGAAGGTAACCTCCAGGACTTCTTTCGGGGTGTTGTTTGTCAAAGCGGACAGTACGCTTAAGACATAGTTATGGATGGCATTCTCAAAGATGGTCGTTTTGCCGTCACAGAGGATTTCTTCGGCCAGAAGGTTCATCAACTGTGTTTTGAAGTTATCTTCGGTCATTTCGACGGTAGCCACCTTTTCATCGACAAAAGCCCGGAACGGCTCCATCAGATCACAGCCCAGATTAAACGGATTGGTTTCGCCGATATGATGAATCCCGAGCTGAGTCAGATAACCCGACCCTGAGATTTCCCGGTTAACAGCACCCAGCACCAGAGAATACCCATAATTCAGGTAAGTATTCCGGATATCGGAATCCTTCCGCCGATCAAAATCCTGACCGAAGAGATTGGCAAAATAGGTCTTGGCAGCGATGCCTTCCCGGTTGGTGGTATCCCCGGGAAGGACCTCATTAGAAAACTGAGTCAGGAATTGGTATCCCTTATCTGATTTCAGCTCATTTAGGACATAAGCTTGATTCCGTATCTTCTGACGGACAATGCTGGCCCAGACAGTATCCGCCGTCTCTTTGGGCCAGGCAAACTGCTTCTTGATTTTGGCTGACGTATCAAAACAAGCTGCATAAGGAAGGACCTCGCCCTGAGGGTTATGCTTGGAATCGCAGAGAAGAATCCGCACTTTGTGGTTGAGAAGCTCGGACATTAAGGCAGTGGTAATACAGATTTGCTGATTCTCCAGAACTAACAAAGAGATGTCATCCAAAAGGATGCGCTTCTCTTCATCGGCGCGATAGACAAGATAACCTAATTGGGTTTCTAGCTTGCAGCGGGTGTTAACCTTGACAATCCGGAAACCCATGAATCAATCCTCCGGAACTGTGAATAGGACCGTCTCGTAGAAACCCGTCACGGACTGTGCAATGATCCGGGTGCCAGGCACTAAAACCTTGTTCATCCCAATATGGCCGAGAAGACTTCCCATCCCGATTAAGGAAAGGTCAGCAATCATACTTTTACAAGACAATAAGGAAACAATAGAATGCAAAACTTTGATTTGATTAATTGTAGACAGCTGTTTGAAGATTTCCTCTTTGCCTTTTATTGGCTTAATTGCCGCATTCGACATCTCCGGAATGCAGGCGAAGCAAGGCTTCTTAAAGACAACGTCCGTAAAGTAATCGAAGAGCTTTAGGTTCTCTTCTTTAGTGATAACAGCCTTTCCTTCGATGATAGAATCCTGAGAACCTTCATACTTTGTCAGATCCTTCTTTTGGTTGGCTTGAAGATTGGTGCCTAAAACTTTGCTGATAGATTTGCAGTAATCCTGGAATTCCTTGGGGAGAGCAAGTTCAGAAAGATTGATATTTAATATCCGATTTGCACTTCTACCGCTGATACCTATACGGCAGTATCCTACCTTTCCATCTGGCAATTTGGAGGGAATTTCGACAATGGTACGGATAAGCAATTTCGGAAGCTTGATTTCCGGATTGGTGAGGCCATTGTTCTTAGTGAGGTATTCCAGTTTCTCCTGCTCAGACTTCAGTTGCTTCAGGAAGACAGTCGGAATGGTTTCGAGGCTATAGATATGCTTACCTTTCTTGCCTTCCGAACGGACTAAGAAATAGTAAGGCGAAGTCATGTCGGCATAGCCGCCATAGCGCTCTTCCCAGCCCTCTTTGGCCCACGGACCAGACGCCTTCAAAGGCATCAGATTGCCATCGCCAACTGCATGGATGGAGACCTTGTTGAAGAAACCAGGCTGAGTGTATTGCATTTGGGTCACGATCGGATCATTGAGGCTCATATATTTTCGGACCAACGCCAAGGACGAATCCGGTGTGTCCTCTTCGATCCGGTTGCCCTGATCGTCGTAATGAGACTTGGGAGCTTTCCAGACACAAGTATCGGTTCCTAAAATGTATTGATCTCTCCAGAAAAGATGGTTGGCATCAATCTTCATGCCTTCATAATAGGCTTTTCTTTCTTCCCAGAGCTCTTTGGTAAAGCACGAAGAGAAAATCTTGTTGTAGACATTGCCGACAACGATGTTGAGATAGGCATCATTGGCGTGGTGGAAATCATTGATATCCCGGCATTTGGTAAGACCGAAGGAAGCACGGAAATCCGAGACAAGCCCGGCTTTGGAATAGACAATGGTGGCGTCTTTGTCAATCTGCTTTAAGACATCGCAGGTAGCCTTGACGGCCTGATCCGTCATGGTGAGCTGACGGTTGACAAAGCCGACCTCTTCCTCTTCCGTCAGCGGCCTTGCCGGTGTCCGAAGGAGGCGCTCCATCTTCTCTTTCGGCATCAGGTAAGAACCCTTGGTCTTATCCGGACCTTTGATGCCATTGAGGACTTTGACAAACTTCCGACCTTCTTCCGACATGATGCCTTCCGGAATCGGATAATCATCCTGTTTCTTGTTGTTCAGACCTCGTTCCACTAGAACAGTATTGGTAAAACTGTCATCCTTGACCTTGGCTTGAGGGATGATGTGATCGATATCATAGCCTTTATCGAGATTTTCAAGGATGATGGGCTCTCCTGTGTAGACCGAGCGGCCCAACTGCATGAAATAGAGGAACATCTTCTTGCTGCGAAGACTTTCATCCGTCTGATCTATTAACTTTTCAGCCACTTGCTCATCGACAAAGCTCTTGGCAGCATGATAGGCATCTATCAGCTGTTTCTTCCGGGAATTGGTGCGCTGCTTCTTCTCATCCGGTTTGCGTGTGCATTCGACAAAGTAGCGGTCAAAGGAGGAAATATGGAGAATCTTTTTCAGCTCCTCAACGACACGGACGGTCTGCCGTAAGGCACGCTTCATATCCGGTGAGGCATACTCATCATCGATAATCTCATCCAGGGATAAATCCTGAGTATCATTCTTGGCTTCAACCTGTTTTTTGAAATCATAGGCCTTATTGGTCTCATAGATTTCCATGAAGTTCTGCGGTGTCTGACGTAAGAGATCCATGATCGAATAGTCCCGGGTCTCTCCGGTCGTCTGATCGACCAGCTCCTGATGAATGCCATCTAGGAGCATCCGGGACATTTTGCCCCAGCCGGAATAAGGTAGATTGGCAAAATAGCGTTTTTGATCCGCGGTCAAATCGTATCTCTTTAACCGATCCGCAATGACGGACTTGTCCTCAAACATCGTGATGGTATAGATGATTTCCTCGGCTAAGGCTTTCTTTTTCTCATCCTTGTAGAAATCCGGGCCGAAGCCTTTCGGATTGGCCATATCGATATAGGAGGCTAAGGAAGCGTGAAGATCAGGATCATCAACGGCCACTCCATTGCGAGTGACCAGTGCGACATCGGCCTTGTATTTTTCCTTTAAGGCTGCCTTGATGGCCGATGCTGACACCTTTTTGATGCGGAGGTAGACATTCTCCATCAGATACTTTTTGTCTTCAGGCGTAATCTTTTCGCCATTGATCAGCCAATTGTTGACCTCATTGAGGAAAACAAATTCGGAATAGAGCAGGGAGAACTTAGGCAGGGTTTCTTCACCATAAAGATAAGTGCAGGAATTCTTCATCCGTTCGATGAAAGCCTGTTCTGTCTTTTCCTTATCGATGACATCATCAAAATTCCAAGGGGTGATCTTCACGTCCGAAACCTTCCGGACAGCCCACCTGTTGTTTTCCTTTCCCTCTTCAGCAGGATCCTGGGATAAAGGTCCGACATAATAAGGAATACGGAATTTCAGGATGGAGACAATCTTATACTCCTTAGGCTTCTCTTTCGAGCATTCTGCTAAGAAAGGATAATAGGCTTTCTGATTGTCGATGATTTGAATCAGTTCCGTTTCATTGAGCTGATAAGGGAAAACACCGTTGACTCGGGAATTCTGCCGAGGCAGGAAGGTATTGCCATCCATGGCCGCCCCGATTTCAAGTAGCTTCTGCTTGTCATCAGGATGCTTCCAAGCAAAGGTGGCATTGTTGACTTTATCAAAGGGAAGATCTTTCCGGATAACACCATAAAGATCTTCGGCAGAGGTCGAATGTTTTACGGATTCTTCTTTCTTTCCTACCTTGTTAAAGCCGACATAGTTGGCATAATTTTTGATTTCCTTGCCATCTTTGTCCTTGATTTTTTTGAAGAAATCATTGTAACGGGTGGGCGCATACTCCTTATAGAGCTCTTTGAGCTCTTTGAGTTGGTCTTTGTGGGTGTCGTAAATAGCCACCATAGCTTCTGAAAGAGATGGTTTGCCTTTAAGGAGATTGACAAGGATCCGATAATCGTAAATCTTCTTGGCAGTCAGAATCATTTGGGCTCGATTATCGCCAATGGCATTGGCTAAGGTCGGAGCCACGGTATCATCAAAGTCATCGCCGGTGAAATCAATCTTGATATCACCGGTAGCCTCATCAGGGAGGTCATCAAAAAGTCCACTGAGTTTGCTGGAAGACCCATTGATGAGCTTTAACAAGGAAGAGCGAAGGTCTTTGCCCGGTTTATAGGCAAATATTTGTGACTCTTGTTCGAGAAGTTCCTGCCGTTTGGTTAAAGTCTTAAATACTTCCATCAACCGCTTTGCCCGGTCCTCATTGCAGTTGAAGCAGTCGACAGGATCCGCACTCTCTTCAGAATCCTCAGGAGTAGCCTCGGCTTTAAAACAGTCATCCAAGGTTTGGAAAGCCTGGATGAGAGTGGCCGTATCGCTGCCGATAGATTTGGTTCCCATCTCATAAAGGAAATTGCCCCGGTATTTGACCATATGGGCCATGACGAGATAGATTTCGCGAAGATCATATTGTTTTTCAGGGTGCTGAAGCATTTCAAGGCGAAGATGATAAATGGTGGGATACTTCTTGTAGAAGCTGGCATCATTGAGCTCTTTGCCATTGAAGAGAAGATAAGGATCTTTGCAAGTATCCGGCTTGTCTTCCTGATGGAGGGCTGAATTATTCAAACGGTCAAAGAAATTCGGATCCAGCTTCTGCATAGCATCGTTAAAGAGACCTTGCAGCAGGACCACACGCCACCTACGCCGAGCAAGACGCCGACGGTTGGAGCGGTTCATCCGGCGTTCTGCTGCAGAGTCTGCCTCGTCAAAAAGCCGGGCTCCCCATAAATGCTTCCCTTGTTTTCGGATAACGTGATAATCCCTGTCGGTAACACACCAGCCCACGGAATCGGTCCCGATATCCAGTCCTAAGAAGTACTTCTTCTGATCCATGATTGACAATTCCTTTCTGTGCCCGTATAATGAAGTTGTTCTAACAAACGAGTTCAAATAAGCAGAAATGCCAGAACCTCGGCCTGCGTTGGCGGGCACTTATTCTCCTCAACCGGGAGAATTTTTTTATTGCCCATTTATTGTATCATATATTTTCAGTTTTTTTCACGTTATTTTTTGTCTCACTTTTGATGGAAAAATTGAGCTTTATTGATTATTTAAGATTGTTTAATTTTATTTTTGTTTATTCCTTTTAATTTAGTTCTATTGCTTTATATTTTGTTTATTCTTATTTAATATCTATTATTAATTATTATTCTATAATCAATAAAGCTCAAAAATCCTGACTTTTCTTCAGTCCAGCTCTTGACATCATTTCTGATGTATCCTTTTTTCGTTTCGCTTATAATATTTCCAACAAAAGCGCACCCTCGTGCGTATTAAAGGTGAAGGGAAATGGATACCCAACGGATCAACGAACTTGCAAGCCTCATGAAAAAGGACGTCAACAGCTCCTTTGATGAGTTCTACGAGTTAACCAAAAAAGCCGTCTACCTCAACCTGGCCTCCTTTATTCCCTCCCGGAATATCTGTGAAGACCTGGAACAGGAGACGTATCTCAAGTTCCTGGATTCGCTTCCGAACTTTGATTCCAGCAAATCCGCATTAGGACTCCTCTATGTCATCTCCCGGAATTTAGCACTCAGCTATCTTCGAGACCATAAACGGGAAGTCTCCTTAAGTCAGTTTGAGGACTACGACAACTACTTCGAAGGCAACGCTCTCCCTCCCGATCCGGATGGCGAAGCCTTCTATCTGGCCAGGAAAGTGCTGAAAGACCGGGAATATCAGATTGTCTTGCTCCATGCCGGACAGGGACTCACCCATCAGCAGATAGCCGATGAATTGCATCTCCCCTTAGGAACCGTGACATGGACGTATAACAATGCGTTGAGGAAAATCAGAAAGGAGGCAGACCATGAAAAGAAACATCGACACTGATCCGAGTATCGAACAGCGCCTTTTCAGCTCGGCTTCCCAGGTCGAGGTCAAGACGACCTCGGCTCAGATCCTGAAAGCCTATCAGGCCAAACCGCAGGAAAAGAAAGACATGATCGAATTCTCGTCTCCCCTGTATACCAAGCTTTGGGTGAAGATCGCTCTGCCTTTAGGCTGCACGGCCTGTGCCTGCGCCATCGGCCTGGGCACCTATTTCGGAACGCTTCCCAAGACCGTCTCCGAGGATGTTCCGCTGCTGACCAACGTCTCTTCGAAGCTGCTTTATGAAGTCAATACTGCCACCCCGTTCATTCTGGCAGAAGCCGACGGCGGACAGACCGCCTTGGCCAGCCAGCTTTCGACGTCCGCCCGTTCCTTAGTCCGGCAGGCTCCCCGGCTGGAATCCGGCGATGGGGATTCCGGTCAAGGACCGTGGTGGGACAATGACGACAATGACAGCGAGGGCGGCTGGGACGACGGGTTTGGGGATCCGCATGAAGGCTTCGGACCGAATCAGCCTCATCCCGGTGACAACCAGCAGGATAATGCTGCTCTGGATGACATTGCCTTAACCTACCAGTATCTCAACAGCAAGATGGTGACGATCTCTTCTGACAGCGATCCGACCTTTGATGTCACCAGCTACTCCTATGACAATGCCTCCTTCGATTATGTCTATAAGGATAAGAAGAACCGCTACTCCTATTATCTCGACCACGACCCCAAAGCTACCAGCAAGGAAAGCTTCAGCGGTGTCTATGTCACCCCTGCGAAATCCTTCCTGACCCAAGGAAAATTGGAAAATCAGACACATGTCCATCTTTCAATGAATCTCACCTCAACATTAGGGCTTGTCATTCAGGAGAAAACAGGACTTATCTCCAGCGATAACAGTCGCTTTGTCTTCACCGAGACCCAGGGCACCAAGACCATTGTCTTTGAATCCGAAACCGATAACCACAGCACCTCCAAGCAGCGTGGCACCCTGATCCATATCGGGAAGACCGTCTCTGTTTCCGGAGCCGTTACTTCAAGCTACACCTATTCTGCCCGGGAAGACGAGGATCATACCTACGCCATCAGCTATACAAGGACGACTGGCACCACGACCCTGTCTGGAACGATGATCCGTTCTCATAAGGACAACGGTCAGACCGTCTTCAAATTCGAAGATCAGGATTACAAATATTACATCTGATTAAGCCTGAATCAAGGCCAAACAAGGATGGCTTCCGAAAACGGAAGCCGTTTTTTAGTAACTTTTTCCAATAAAGGGGTTACCTGATGGGTATTAAGTATGAAGGCGAAGAACTCATGAAAGGAGTTTACAAGATGAAAAAGCATGTATTCGTTCTGACATCTGTTGCTGCGTTAGCGTCCTTGGCGATGATTGGCTGCTCCAATAGTACGTCAAGCGTGACCTATACGGATAGCAACATGACGGCGGCCGAGACGGCCGATACCCTGTCCTTACAGGTTGCCAGCGGTCTTAATCTGGGAAGCCTCTTCCTTGGCAACGGTTCTTTGACGGCCAAGAATGCCATCAAGTTTGCCAATGATACGTCGACGACGGATCCGGTTTCGGCGGCAACCTCCAGTTCCACCGAGACCGCAGACGATGAGGATGCCACGACCCTTCTGACCACCGATGAGATTGCCACGGTCACCAGTGTCATCCCGCAGGCCGATATGATGCTGATCAATGAGACGACCGGCTTTACCCTGACGGCTACGACGTCGGATAAGACCGACTATGCCTACCGGGAAACCTTAGCCTTTACGGGTCTGGACGGCAAGGCTGTCTCTTATGACCTCTATTACAACGAAGTTGCCATGGAAGATTGGGATGAGGATGATGTTTATGATACGCATCATGAAACTGAAACCACCGCTGATGATGTCGAAGGCGACAAGAAGGGTCCGGGACATGGCGGCCACGGCGATCATGGCGGTCAGCCGGGCGATCAGGGTGGGACGCGGCCGGGCGAGGGTGCCAAGCCAGGGGAGGGTACTCAGCCGGGCGGAACGGGTACCAGTACGACCGAGCCTGGTACTTCCACCGGTACCAGCGATACCGGAACCGTCGATACCGGTGCCAGTAAGAAGCCGGCAATTCATTTTGCCGATTCGACCAGTGCCACCGATCCGACTTCTTCCGATACCAGCACGGATCCTGCTACCAGCACTTCCGGTGAAACCGAGAGCGATACCGAAGAAGACCACAAGCATCATCATCCGGATCTCAGCAAGGTCATGATGAAGGGCGTCACCACCGTTGAGGATGTCACCTATTACTTCGAAGGCGAGCGGATGACGATGACCAACGACAACCATGCCTGGGAAGGCATCGGCTTCCGTCTGACCACCGTCGAAAATGACTATTCCAACTCCATCTTCATCTTCCATAAGAACAAGACCTCGACCAAGAACGGTGAGACCACCACGTCGGAGCAGTTTGTCTACCGTGTCATCACCGATAGCAAGGTCACCTTGGACTTTGAGATCAAGAAGCCGAGCAACGGCCATGACAAGATCACCTATGTCCTTGATGAGAAGGAACTGACCTTCTTAACCCGGGATGTCTATCTCAATACCGAAGGCCACTATGTCGTCGTCTATGTCAATGATGCCAGAGATGCCTCGCTGGTCTATGTCCGGACGACCAACACCGATAACACCTTCTCTTATAGTTTAGTGAGGCTGTAGATTCATCCTACAATTTCGATGGGAGAGGCAGAAATGCCTCTCCTTTTTGTTTCACTGAAAAAGCCTAGCCTCCTTTATGGAGACTAGGCTTTCAGTTAGCTTGGGTTCTACGAGATTCGGATTAGTGACGATAGTGGCTATAACCGCCACGATCATCGCTCGAACGGGAATCATCACGATCGGAATGGCCGTAACCACCGCGATCCGAATGACCATAGCTGGAAGAATGATCCGAAGCACCATAGCCGCCACGGTCGCTGTGACCATAACCGCCACGATCCGAATGGCCATAACCGCCACGATCGCTGTGACCATAGCCACCGCGATCAGAGTGGCCGTAACCACCACGATCACTATGACCATAACCGCCCCGGTCAGAATGGCCGAAACCATGTCCGCCGAACGAACGATGTCCGCCGAATCCGCCACGGGAAGAACGATCCTTCTTCTCGGAGAGTTCAACGTGAACTTCGCGTTCGTTGTACATCTGACCATTGACCTTGTCTAAGACTTCCTGAGCAACGGTCTTGGGAAGTTCGAAGAAGGAGAAGGTATCCTTGAGATACGCATCCGTGAAATCCTCGGCCTTGATGCTCGGAACGTTCTTGATGACGAAATCCTTCAGCGTATCCGCTTCCAAACCATCGGCTTCGCCGAGGTTGATGAAGAAACGCTGAACGGTGGAATTGTCATCGGCAGCATCGCCATTGTCGGCAGCAGCCTTGAGGGTCTTATCCATCTTGGCCTGAAGGTTGGAGTTCTCATCGATGGCATCACTTAAAAGAACGAACATGACGCAAGCGGCAGTCTCGGTCGGATCCTTGACGGTATCAACGGTCTTGACGCTGGCGACAACCTTAGCGAACATATCCTCATAACGGGTCAGATTGGCCTTGGAGGCGATGTCTTTGGCCTGAGCGGCGATGGCATCGATATCCATGGTCATCCGGGTTCTTAAGGGTTTCTCATCCATCTCAGTCTCTTCTTCGGCAGCTTCTTCAGCAACCGGAGCTTCGACCTTGACTTCTTCTTCAGCCGGAGCCACATCCTCAGTCTTTTCAATAGTTTCTTCGGACTTGGCAGCTTTGGCCTTCTTAACAGCCTTTGCTTTCTTCACGGTCTTCTTGGGCTCTTCGGCAATCACCGGAGTCTCTTCGACCGCTTCCGTCTCTTCCTTGTCAGCAGCAACAGCAGTCTTTTTCTTAGTCATAATATTTTTAACCTTGTATCTCTCGGAGTCTGTCCGTTGGAGATTCCTTTTCAATTGTTTCGTCTTCGCACGCCTGATTCGCTATTGGTTTATGGGCTCGCCTACGTTTTTTGGTCACGTCTCTGTTTCATTAGTTCTGCTTTCCTTGGCTTTCGTTAGCCAAGAGCAGGTTTTCATTAACATCCGATGGTTTTCCGCACTGTGTCATCTCTCTTGGCTCACGCGATTTCTGCTTTCTTACGAGCAGACAGCCAAGAAGCGAGCTAATCTTTTTCCGCTGATGATTCTATTCTGATTTTTTCCTTTCCGGACGGTTTCTTCATTTAAGCACGGTGCAAAGGCAACGGAAGTGCTTAACGAAGCAAAACGTCTGTATTCTTTCTTTTTCAAGGATGATGGCATTCCTGTTTTGCCCGCGGGTAAAACGACCGTCATCTTTTTGAAATGCGGTTTATCATATCACAACCTCAACGAAAAAACACAACAATCGTATAAAAGCGCAACCATTCCGGAATCAAATGGCTCTTTTGCTACTTGCTGTTCTCGTAATTGATCATCTCATACGTCGTCCCGGTCACACAGTTAGCAGTGACGCAGTTTGCGATAGCCGCTTTCAGTTCATCGTAGGTGGCACTGGAGACATCCACCTTGGTCTTGTGGTCGCTTTCCTTGTCGCTCAGCCCCAGCTTCAGGGTATAGACACCCCAGGAAGTCGTCCAGTCCCCGGTGGCGATGGCTTTGTAGTTCCAGATCGTCCAGGAGTAGTTCCGGTTATCGAAAAGATTCATTCCGGCCTTCCAGGCAGCTTTATCCTCAAAATAGGTGAACTCTCCGATATAGACCGGAACATTGTAATCCCGACCCATGTTCTTCATATCCATATAGTCATAGTAGAGCGGATAGGGCAGCTTATCGGTATACCAGTTGTACCAGTGATACTCATACTGAATGTTGGCCCAGCTGTAGTCGTCAGGATTCGGCAGAGCCGTAAAGTCCCAAGCTCCTTCCATCGTGATCACATGCCGGTCCCCGGTAGCGCGGATGGCATCATAGATCTTGTCATAGACGGCCCAGACGGTCTTGTCCGTGGATCCCCCGAAGGTGGACGTCGGCTCATTGATGAGGTCATAGCTGGCAATGGCCTTGCCTAACTCCGGCAGGGTCGCCGTATAACGGGTGGCAATCGTGGTCCAAAGACGGATGATGGCATTGACGGCATCGGTGTTGTTCCAGAAGGCTGCGCCTTCACTCTGCAGACCGGAATGTTCGTAGCCGTTCTGCGAATGCGGGCAGCCATGGAGATCCAAGACCACATAGAGGTTATTGGCCTTGGCATTGCCGATGAACCAATCCAGATACATGAAGGCTTCGCCTTCGGATTTGACGGAATAGTCGTCATTGAGGATGTCCCGCCAATAGAAGGGAAGACGGATCGTATTCATCTTCAGGTTATTGCGGACGATGGCAAAGTCGCTCTTGGAGAACCAGGAATAATGGTAGTCTTCCAACAGTTCCTTTCCTAGGCTTTCACTGAGGTTGGGATTGGCTTTCAGACCCGCCAGGAGCTGCTCCTGGTTGAAGTCCGGGTAGGAGACAGTACCGTTACTGTCGGTCTTATAGCCATCGCACCAGAAACCGAGCCAGCCTTCATTGACGAGCGTATTGCCGGCATTGACGCCTTTGAGCTGGATGCGTTTGCCGTCCTTGTCATAAAGGCTGCGACCCTCGGCTTGGATCAGACCGGTGTCATTGGTGATGGTCTCCGGGCCTTTGTTGACCGAGTAGGTATGATGATAAATCGGTACCGTGGCCAGAAACAGGGCCGGAATCATCAGAATCACGACGATCACAATCAAAACAATCTTCAGGACCTTATGCTTCTTTTTGGGTTGGGAAATGGGTTGGTTGACCGGTTCTTCCGTTTTGGCTTTGTCATCCATAGAAATTCCTTCCTCCGCTAGGTCTATTTTACCACGTCAAAAGGCCGGGCGGAGTGACGGAAAGAGACTTCTCAGGCTTCAATCTTCCGGGTGGTGCCGTCTAACAGAGAGTAAAGATAGCCGGTTGCCGGCTTAGCGAAGGCCCGGCTGGCAAAGTCAAGGTAGACCTTGACCTGCTGGTCATAGGCCTCATCATCCAAGTGCTTGGTCTTGTAATCGATGACGACGATCTTATCGGCATAGACGAGCAGGAGATCGAGGACACCCTGGGTGCCCTTCTCGGAATCGACAAACGGATACTCCTTATAGATCTTGGCGTTAGCAACATCGGCCATCAAAGGGGTGGCTAAGAAGCGTTTGACGATGGACTGATACTCGGCTGGAATAGCGGCATAATCCGGATTCTTGAAGTCCGTGACTTCCATCACGAAGTGCATCCTTGTACCGAAATCCAGTGCCTTGCGGTCGCTTAGAAGAGAAAGCTTCTTGCTGGCCCGGTGGATTTCGACGGTCTCGGGCTTAGCTAGCGTCAAGGTATGGACATTCAGACTTTGCTGCGGTGCCGGCTTTTCGGCAACGATAGGATCCGGACCTAAGGTCTCGGGATCGGCGTAGCGGTGATTGAAGTCTTCGTTCATCAGGAAGGGCTCAAAGAAATCATCCAGGCCCTCCGCCTGAAGCTTCTGCTCATCCGTCAGCGGCGTACCGATGGCACAGAGATAGGGAAGAATATCCTTGGCCGGTATTGCCTTCTTTTCGGCTTCCGTCAGGGCTAAGAAATCCGGAACGAATTCATAGCCGAAGGCCTGATAGGAAAGCTTAAGATCGTCAAAACTAAGCCCTGCGGAAAGATACTGCTCATAGAGCGTCTTGAACGGATGCAGACTCGGATCAAGGACGAGATCCAAGGCATTCTGGTAGCCAAGCATCTCGGTGGCAGCGATGGTTTCTTTGGAGACGGGCTCTTCGGCCTCGGCCTCAGCAAACTCCTTGCCTGTCTCGGAAAGGGAGTAGCCCGTTAAGGAAATTAAGGCTTTTGTCATTCCGAGGCCGAGCTTTTTGGTGTTGGTCTCGAAAGCAAGAACCGTCAAAGCCCAATCGGCAAAAGGCATGGCTGGGACGACCGTGTCCAGCAATCCCATCAGCTGGTCGGCAGAAATTTTTTTGGCATGGTAATTTTGGTTAAGGACACCAAAAATCCAGGCTGCCAGATTTTGGGGAGGGAAGCCAGTCACCGGAGTTCCGGTAAAGCCGTCATCCAGATCCTGAATCAGTTGCTGACGGGTGTCGGGATCCGGATTCTGATCCTCATCGGTCAGAGTATCCAGAGCTGCTCGTCCTTTGTCGGAGAGATGGTACCCTAAAAGACTGTCCAGGAGCAGGTACTGATCGATGAAAGCAGAGTATGAGATGAGTTCTCCTAGCATGCCTGAACGGAACTCCTTTTCCGTCAGGGATTTATCGCTCTTGTCAGTATCCTCTTCCGGCAGTCGGACCGGTTTGCAGTCATGCGGAATCTCCAGACCTTGCTTTTCCATATCGTCACGCAGCTGCTTGAAGGTAAACTTCTGCTTAGCAGGGAAAGTTGCCTCAAGGAAAGTGTTCGGAAGAGTGAAACCGATGATTTTACAAAGCTGCTCAAAGGTGGTGCAGTTGATCTGGTGATTCAGGTAGAGGTCAAACCAATGGCAGACCAGGAGAATCGGCCGGGCCTGAGTCGGGTCACAGGTCGCTAAGACGGCTTTCATCGCCTGAGTGATCTGTTCATCTCCTAAATTGGCAGCAAGACTCTCGTTCTCAGTGACGAAGATCAGCTTCTCTTTGGTTCGTGTCAGTTCGACATAGAAGAGGCGGATCTTTTCGGAAATATCTAACGCCATCTCCTCATCCTTGTTCATCATCTGAAGAGGATTCTTCATCTTCGGAATCGGCAAGAAGAGACCGCAGGTCTTGGAAATGCCGTGGGACATTTTCAGATCTTCTTCGTTGAAGGCCTTGTTAAGTCCGGAGAAGTAGATGATGGCAAATTCCAGACCCTTGGATTTATGGATGTTCATCAGCCGGACGGAATCGACATCCGAGCCGGTCGCGGATAAGGTGATCTTCAGCTGATACTGGTTGACATACTTGAGGTAAAGGATAAAGTCATCCAAGGTGTAGTCGAGGTGGCTCATCTGTTCAAACATCCCTAAGAAGGTATCCAGATACCGCTCATTGGTCTCGACATCGCCTAAGGCCAGGAAACGGGAATACATGCCGATGGCAAAGACGGCCTTCTTGAATAACTCATAAGGAGGGATGTCCGGATTGGTCTTCATCAAGTCTTCAAGCTGCGTGACCAGCGGATCGCTATGGTAGGCTTTGGCCTTGGAGATGCTTAGCAGTTTCTCATCGCTGTAGCCATAGAGGAAGGATCGTCCCAGAGACAGGAAAGCATGAATGAAATCAGGACTCTCAAAGTCCTTGTTCTGAATGGCCTTCAGCATCACCAACAGCGACGTGCAGACTTTGACGACATCGTTCTCACGGATGTTGTCATCATTCTCGACATAAAGAGGAACGTGGTGCTGGTTGAAGACTTTGGCATAGGTGTCAAAGGCACTGCCACGGTCCATCAACAGACAGAAATCCGAATACCGGCACGGACGTAAGACCGGCTTGCCGTCTTTGAAATCCATCACCGGATAATGGCTGTTGATTTTGCTGATGATGTCTTTGACGATGACCGTGGCCTCGGCTTCCGGCCGGTCTGCTGCTTTCAGACTGTCCGTCGGAGAGCCGCTTGAATAGACCAGCACATCGGCGTGATGGTTAAGACTGGGATCATCGGCAACGTCATAAGCCTTGTTACCGAAGCAGATCAGATGGCCTTCACGGTAGTCGGCTCCGCCGACTTCCTTGGTCATCAGATTCTTGAAGATGCTGTTGATATCCGTCAAGACCTCTTTGCGGGAACGGAAGTTGGTATTGAGATCAATGGCCCGGCCTCCCTGATGGTTCTTGTAGGCATCATACTTGGCCTGGAAAAGATCGCAGCGGGCATTCCTAAAGCGGTAGATGGACTGCTTGATATCGCCGACCATATAGACATTGTTGTTGCCGATGGTGGCAATGAAGTCATCCTGGAGGAAGGAGGTATCCTGGTATTCATCGATCATGATGGTCTTGAGGTTGGCCTGGATCTCGGCCCGGACGGCAGGGTTCTTCTTGACGAGGGACAGAGCCATCTTGGCGATATCCTCGAACTGGTAGACCTGATATTTCGCCTCATAAGCGGCTAAGCGGCGGTTCAGTTCTTTGGTCGCCTTCACCAGGAACTGGGCATACGGCTTATCGTTCTGATGAGGCTTCCGCCAGCTAGCCTCACTCGGCGGCAGGGGCTTCAGGAATTTGTTGACGTTATAGCGGCAGCCCCGGAAGCTGTCCACCATGGCTTCCTCTTCAGCCGACATCCCTTTAGGAACGTTGACTCGCTTGCCTTTGGGCCAGCCCGACATCAGCTCATCATAGGTCTGGGCGGAAAGGAAATCCTGGAACACGTCTTCAGCCGCTTCCTGAATGGTCGGGGCATTCTTCTTGCTGCTGGAGGGAATCTGGGGAAGATCCTTTATGGCTTTGGCAAGCTCATCCCGCTGGTCCATCACCTTCTTAGTCAGATAAGCCGATACTTTTTCCTCGAAGCTCTGGCAATAATAGGTATCAGCAAAGGAATCGAGATAAGCCTCGCTGTCGCTTTCCAACGTGGCCTTCTCACTCATCTCCAGACACAGGTCTTCCAGGAGATCGTCATTCTTGAAGCAATAGGCTTTCGTAAAAGCTTCAAGGACAGGATCTTTGGCCTGGTAGGCTTCCTCAAAGATGGCACTGATCATCGTCCGCTTGCGGACGGCAAGAATGCCATCGTCGACGATGGCAATATCGGGCGAGACGTTGAGCAGGAAGTGATATTTCTTGACCAGCGACAAGGCATAGGCATCGAAGGTGGTGATGACACAGCGGTCCACGCTTAAGGCACCGTCATTCAGACGCTGATACATGGCTTCCAGTGACTTCTTCTTATCCGGGTCGTTCTCCTTAGCTAGTGCTTCTTTGACGGCGATAGTTTCTTTGGTGAGCGCCTTGCGGATCCGCTCCTTCATTTCCCCGGCGGCTAAGCGGGTGAAGGTCAGGATGATGAACTGATCCAACGTAAAAGCCTTCTCTTTGATGAGATAAATGACTCGGGCTGTCAGAACGGCGGTCTTGCCGCTGCCGGCACCGGCCGAGACAATCACATTCTCGCCGACGGCCTCAATGGCTTCCTGCTGCTGTCGTGTGAAATTCATGCTTCTTCCTCCTCATCGTCACCCTCATCTTGCGCAGGAGTGCTGGGAATGATCGTGACGATATCGTCCGGTGTCGTGAAACAGATATCCTTGCAAGGACAATAGAGGCAAGGCAGTCTGCCATTGCCAAAGACTTTCGGTGCAATGACAAAGTTGCCTTGACGGATAGAGTCCGTTGTCTTCTTGATTTGTTCTTTCGTCAGTGTCAGCAAGTCCGCAAAGTCCTGAGCGGAGAGAATCCCACCCCTGTTGCGTCCGCTGCCGAGGGTGTTATCCGTCAGCGACAGGCCCGAAACGTAGGCACTGCCTTTGAGGACTTTGCCGGTTTCAGGATCCAACCGAGTTCCTAACGTGCCATCAAAGGCCTTGACCCGCTCCACATTGTTGAGGGTCATGCCTCTCAGGTCATAGGGGCAGGTGCTGGTCTGCAGATCCAGCGGCTTCATCAGCACGTTCTGGATGTAAAGACCGGTTAAGGTATAGTCGGGATAGAGGGTGTTGGCGACAAAGGCATAAAGGGGAAGCTGGAGACCTAAGCCGACCTGGTTCTTATCATGGTTCTTGCTGAGTTCGAGTTCCGTGTCATCCGTCTTGTAATCGACGATGACGAGGGACTTGTTGGCCGTATCGATCATCTCCTTATCGAGTCTGCCGGTGAAGTAGGTGTGATCATCGAGCTGGATGTTGACTTCCTTCTCGGCTTCAATCGTGGTATAGAGCGAGGTCTTCAGGAACTCTTTGTTTTTGTTGATGACATCAAGAACCTGCGGCAAGAGCATTGAGATGAAGAACTTGTCCTTAGCGGTGACAAAGGTCTTGTCGATGGCCGGCTGATAGTCTTCCAGGTGGATCTCCTTGGTGACGGAATCCTGTAGGATCTGATGGAAGAGACTTCCTAAGGAGCTGCCAAAGGTATCCTCAAAGACATTGGCTTTGAGCGTCCGTTTCACGAAATATTGGAACGGACAGGTGTTGTATTCGTTGATCTGGGAATAGGAGAGGACCAGTTTCGCCTGATCGTCATAGCCTTCAATGGGTTTGAAATGATGATCATAGCTGCGATATCCTAGCTCCTGATCGGTATAGAAGTTCAGGACCGGCAGGACCAGGGAATAATCGCTGAACTGATCCTTCTGGATGGCGACTTCCCGCCGGGTATACTCCAACGAGTAGCGGTCTAAGCCACGGTCACCGGCTTTCTCACTAAGCCCGAGCTTAAGAACCAATAAGGAGGGATAGAAGACCTGCTTATCGAGTTTTGCTTTGTAAGTGATGATGAGGTTCTTTGTCGACTGAATCAACAAGGAGACATCCTCTTCCGAGATGGCACTTAAGGTAGCGGCATCATTAAGACCCAGACTTGCTTTCTCCTTATCCGAAAGGAAGTCCGTATCCTGGGAGACGACCGGATAGGTCCCTAAGCTGAAGCCCAGCATGAAAACATAATCCAAGGGCGTGGCCTCAAAGGAGCTGTCCACAAACGAGATAGACTCGTTGTCGGCTTCTGGAGAGGAGAGGGCTGTCTTCTTGGCTTCATAGGTCAGCAATTCCTGATAGTCGTCACCGCTTAGACCTAAGGGGGCCAGCTTCGAAAGGACGCTGACCAGCTTGTCTAAGGCGTGGTAGGTATCCGAGGCTGTCTCCAAAGAAAGCTGATTGTAGGCATTCTCGACATCCGACGAACCTAGCAGCGTGACAAAGCGCTGATAGATCGGGGAATCATAGAGGCTGAAGCGTTCCGGGAAAGCAATGGGATAGCCATAGGACTTGGCCATCTTCTCTAAGGGGAGCTGGTAATCCTTGCCAGGGTTATAGAAGAAGATATGACTGAACGGAACCTTTTTCTCCACCAAGGCACCGATCTGGTCAAAGACATAGCCGAGCTCATCGTTGAGAGAAGCAAAATCCAGGACTTCATGCGGATAAAAGACGGATGCTTCTTCCTCAGGGTAGGTAAAAGATACACCGATCCGGTTCAGCAGCAGCGGAATCTCTTTGTCCTTCCTGGAATAGCCAAGAACAAACACGTTCTTTCCCTTGAAAAGCAGCGGGAAGAGCGGATTGGTCTTCAGCAGTCCTTGCTGACTAAGCTCGTCTTTGAAAGCCAAGAGCTGGGCTAGCTTCTCATCGCTGGCCTTGGTGATGAGGGAAAGGTTTCTTAGGATTTCTTCGCTGTTAGCCAGGGAATAGTCCTTGTTCCTGTGAAGATACCAGACGGCCGAGAGATCATAGGTGAACGTCAGTCCTTCCAAAAGCTCCTCCTTGGAGAGGAACTTCAGCGACTTCTCGGGGCAGGTATCACTGAGTTCCTGCACCAGTTCTTTTTTGAGAGCACTGGGGCAAAGAACCAGGCTATTATCCGGAATCTTGGATATATCCATGACCTATCCTCCTAAGAGACCAGGGTCAAGGTGGACCCTTTGGTTGTCTTCTCGACATCAATCCGGCAAGGAATGCAGTCCTTCAATGTCTCAACATGGGAGATGATGCCAATCAGGCGGTGGCTGTCCTGGGAAAGATGAGTCAGGATTTTGATGGCACCGGCCAGACTTTCCGGATCTAACGTACCGAAGCCTTCATCGATGAACATCGAATCCAGCTCAATGCCACCGGCTTTGGCTTGGATGATTTCGGATAAGGATAACGCCAAGGCAAGACTGGCCATGAAGGATTCGCCGCCGCTTAAGGAAGAGACCGGCCGGATCTTGCCGGTATTGGTATCCAAGGCATCGATGTCGAGACCGAAGTGGCCCGTTCCCTTAAGAGGTTCAGCCCGGCGGTAAAGATCGTAGCGGCCTTCCGTCATGGCGTTGAACTTCTTGCTGGCACTGGCCAAGATCTCATCAAAGATCTGTGCCTGATAATAGACTTCAAAGTCGAGCTTCGTTCCGCCTTTCAGCTGTCCGGAAGCGGTGTTGCTTAACTGATGAAGCTCAACGGCTTTCTGATAGGCCTCCTGATAAGACGAAAGCTGAGAATCAATATCCTTGAGGCAATGGTCATTGTCGTCAATCCGGGTTTTCAACGTGGTATAGGCTTCTGAAGCAACATTGGCATCATCCTTGGCAACTTGATCATCGGCAGAGAAAGTGGATTCATCCTGAAAGACCAGTTTATCGTAACCGTTCTTCAGGCCGTTCTGATAGAGACTGTCCTGTCCGGCTTTGGCTTCCTGATAGGCCTGAAGGTCTTTCTTCAGCCGTTCTAAGGACAATTCATCCAGCTGTGATTTCAAAGCATCATCGATGGTAGCAAAGCCATTCTTGCTGAGACTGTCCTCGAAGGCTTCCCCAGACTTCTCGGCCGCCTTCTTGGCCTGAGGGAGGTCGGTTTCGGCCTTGGCTTTCTGGGCATTCAAAGCCGCCCAGTCGGACTTGGCTGTGGTATAGGCGCTGTCGAGGTCCGTCTTGGTTTTGTGAATGTCATTTAAACGTGCCTGAATCGTGCTAAGCCGGGCTGTCACCGTAGAATCATCCTTGCCTTTCAGACGAGCCTGCAAATCCTTGAGCTTTTCCTGACTGGCACTTTCTTTAGCCGTGGCCTCCGAAAGGGAACGGTTAGCTTCGTCCACGAGGACCTGATCGCTGGCCTGGGTCTGATTAAGCAGCACCAGGCTTGCTTTGTTCTTCTTAAACGTCGAAGCCTGCTGCTGGGCATCTTTTTGCCGAGCCAGCAGAGCCGCTTTTTCCTTGCTGCTTTTATCTTCGGCTGCCGTCAGAACCTTCAGCCATTCATTGGGGGCAAGAGCCTTGTTCTCCAAAGAGGTCAAAGCCTTCTGAATCTGTTCCGTCAGAGTGGCAAGCTTCTCTTTGGCCAGGCTTGATGCGTTGGAAGTTTCCTGCGCTTTTGTCTGAGCACCGGAAAGAGCCTTCTTCAGTTTTTCAAGGTCGACCTGAGAAAGAGTGGCTTTTTGGAGGGTGGCCAGTTTCGGATGCGAGGTCGAACCGCAGACAGGGCAGGGCTTGCCTTCCTCAAGATCCTTGGCTAGGATGCCGGCTTGGTCCTGTAAGAAGTCATGCAAGGAAGAGGAATAGCTTTCTTCAAAAGCATGAAGAGCTTGGTCCGCCGTCAGGAAATCCTGTTTGGCCGTTTCCCAAGCCTGGGAAGTCTCGGGGTAGGTGACCGTGATCTGGGTGCGAAGATCTGCTAACTGCTCGGCTTCTTTTCCCCAGGCAGTCAGCTTTTCCTGAAGCGCCTGCAGAACACCCTCGCCGGGATAATTGTTGATGTCATTCTGTAGATCAGCGACTTGTTTCTGACAGGTAATCAGCTGAGCCGTCCGGTCCTTCAGAAGCTTTTGGTAAAAGGCGACATCTCCGGTCGCTTTCTTAGCTTCATTTTGTGCTGTGGCAGCTTGGGTGAAAAGCGTCTGGATTTCGCTGAGCTGACTTTGTTCCTGAATCAAGGAAGCTTCTTCCTTGCTCAGCATCGGCTCTTCGTGTTCCTTCTTCTCTTTGCTCTTTGTTAAGCTCTGCTGAGCCGAAGGCAAATCCCGCTCCAGATCAGCCAAAGTCTTTTCCAGACCGGCTAAGGCGTCTTTGTCTTTCAGCCATAAAGCCTGGCTAGAGAGAACCTTCTCTGCCTTTTCAGCCCGATTGATCGTCTGATTCTGACTATTCCGCTGTTCGGCTTGTGCAGCTAAGGTCTTTTGCTTTTCCCTAGTCTCCTGGAAGGACCGGCAATTGGCGTTGTCTGCCCGAATCTGCAGATGCTGAGTCAGCAAGGTATCTTTCTTCCGGTTGGCTTCATCCTTAGCTTTGAATAAGTCATTTAAACGCAAGATGTCTGTTTCCTGCTGAACTTTGCAAAGAGGAAGAATATCCGTAAGATTATTGGATACATCTTTAGAAGCAATCTTATTAGTCAAAGAGGAATCATCGGTTTTAAAAGTCTTCAGACGTGCCACAATGGCTGTATTCCTGTCCTGGATGGCATTCATCGCATCCGCATCTTGCTGTTTGAGGGCAGTAATGAAATTTGCCAGGTCATCGGTTCCCAAGATTCTCCGGAAAATCACCTGCCGTTCATCGGTCGTGGCATTGATAAGTTTGCTGAAATCTCCCTGAGCAATCATCATGGTCTGCTTAAACTGACCTTCCTCCAAACCAAGAATCTCAATCAGCTTCTTATTGACTTCGGGAACCTTGGAAATAGGACGGAAATCGGGTCCGGTCAGCTCAGCTCTTGTCCCCTCATTCGTATAGCCCTTTCCTCGCTTGGCTAACCGGGACTGAGCCGGCCAGCGTCTGACCTCGTATTCCTTTCCCTGATAGCTGAAAAGGAAGTCGACCATGGTCTCTGTCGTGTCATCGGCATAGTCGCTGCGGTAGGTGTTGGCACTGCTGCGGTTTTCTCCGGTCGCTTCGCCGTAGAGGGCAAAGCAGATGGCATCGAAAATGGTGGTCTTGCCGGCCCCGGTCGGGCCGTCAATCAGAAAGAGACCGTCGTTAAAACGGGTGAAGTCAATCGTCACACTGTCTTTATACGGACCGAAGGCCGTCATGGTCAGTTTCAAAGGTTTCATCGTTCGCTCTCCTTCTCCGGAAGATTCTCCTCAACGATCTGTTTCTGATAGTCACTCATCTCCTGGCCGTTCTGGGTTTTGAAGAAGTCCGCAAAGAGCTGCTTCCGGGAGACGGAATCCACCTTCACCGCCTGGGCTAAGGTCGGCAGGACGGACTCACGGTCGACATAGTCGATCCAGGCTGTCAAAGGATACTTCGTCCTCAGCTTGGCCATCGGATCCTCGATCAGGGCTTTATCGGTTAAAGAGGCAAAGACATAGGCATTCGTATCCCGGTTGCTCTTTAAGATCTCTTCCATCGTCCCCTCGATCTTGATGACATCATGGATGGGGACAATCGGAACCGTACTTAGCGTGATGGCTTTCTTCTGGACATCGATGACGGTAAAGGACTTCGGGTTATCGGCTTCGTTGCGGTGGTATTTATAAATCGAGCCAGCATAACGGGCGTTCTTGGCAATTGTCTGAGGCTTATGGATATGGCCTAAGGCCACATAATCGAAGTCTTTGAAAAGAGCAGCGGGGACACTGTCGACGCTGCCGACGGACACCCCATCCAGAGAGGCGATGTCTTCGCTGCCGCCCAGCGTCAGCTCTCCCTCCATCGGAAGGACCGTCTGATGAGCTAACAGCAGGTTCGTCTTCGTGGTATCGATAGCCATCTTGCTAAGGACATAACCAATAGCCTCGGTATAGGTGCGGAACTCCGTCGCAAAGGCCTCGTTGACATCGAGCGGTCGGATGAAAGGAAGCAGGTAGACTTGGATATCCTCACTCAGCCTGACCGGAGTCAGGCTGTCTTCGACATGGGTGACGATATGAATGTTCTCCAAGGCAAAGATGGCACTGCCGAAGTGAAGCTTCTCAGCGGAATCATGATTGCCGGAGATGATGAAGACCGGCTCCTTGGTCTGACAGAGTCCTGCCAGGAACTCATCAAAGAGGACGGTGGCTCCGGCGGTCGGGACCGTGGTATCGAAGATATCCCCACAGAGAAAGAGGGCATCATACACAGAGCTCTTCATCAATAAGAGGGCCTGATCCAGAATGGCTTTCTGATCGTCAAGGAGTGAAAAATCCTTGAGCCGTCGACCTAAATGCAAATCACTGATTTGAAGAATCTTCATCGGTATTTTTTCTTTTCAGTCGTAGGAATATTATACGCTAACAACAGGGCTTGTTTACCCCAAGTTTGCAAAAAAGGAAACAACTTTATTGACATTTTTATGACACCATCAAGGACAGCGGAAGGAAGCAGTCGGGTGATGCTACCGGCGAGTAAAAGGCGTAAACTAATCAAAACGAGGATTACGAATGAAAAAGACCCTGACAGGACTTGTCCTTCTTGCTCTTGTGACTGCCCTCACCGGCTGCCGCAACAAAAACGAGGACCTCTATGGCCCCAGTCTTACCCGTGCTCAGGCGGAAACTCATCTTCAGGCCATCATCGATGCCACCAGCGGCAGTGCCTTTAATAAGCCTACCGCCTACACTCTGAAACGTTCCTCGCCTTTCTTTGCTTTGATCATAGTCGTCAACCGTGTGGATACCGTCACCTACAGCCCGGCAAAGTCCTTCTATCTGGATCAGTATGGGGATGATTCGTATTGGGCTTATCTGAAGGATGATCAGATGATCGAGGCTAAGAGCGTTTTAACGACCAGCAGCGATTCCGCCTCCACCTCCGCCTCGACGAGAACCAGCACCTATTCCGTCACCAACGATACTTTCTCGCAGGTCTGTGATGCCATGCGTCCCAAGTTTGCTCCTTATCCGGATACGGTGGTTTCCAATGCGATCTCTTCAAGGCCTAAGGATATCCTTGCCGGTCTCAAAGAGATTGATGCCGGTAACGGCACCCTGGCCGGAACCTCCTCGGTTACTTATTCCGTCATCGATGAAGAATACCGCAGCCAAGGCGATGATAATCTCTATCTCAGCTATACCAAGAAGCCCAGCGACAAATCCTCCTCCACCCGCTGCACCTATGTCTTCAAGGACTACCTGATTCAGTCCGACCATGAGAAACAGACGATCATCGATGATGGCTATGACTTCACCTGGGGCGAACCTTCCATCAGCTATCCGGATTTAAGCACGTTCACCAAGAATTAATAAATTGTCTCCTGAATAAAAGCTTTCCCTTCCGTGTCCGGAGGGGAAAGCTTTTTCAGTTAAGAAGGCCTCATCTTTGAAAGCAGAGGGCCCCTTAAGCCAACGGCTGGAAGGCCAACTGGTTCTGGGCTAGTTGAGTCCAGTTGCCTGGGGGCATCTGGGAATACGTTCAAATCGATGCAGTGAATAATAGTGGGGGCTACCAGATTCCAGAAACAGTGCAGGCCGAACGTGTAGGTCTGGACTTTGAAAGTCAGGTTATTAAGCACGGTGTCGCAATCAAACGCATAATCGCCGATGTTGATGAGTGTTGGCGATTCGAAGGTCAGGGTGGTTAAACCGGCGCCACAGTTTTGGAAGGCGTTGACACCGATGATAGCTAAGCTGGCAGGGAAAGTCAGAGCACCGGTCGTCCGCTATCCTTATAGAAGGCAAAGGCACCGATGCCAGTCAGCGTCGTCGGGAAGTTTAAGGTGGTCAGGCTGGAGCAGCTTTCAAAGGTCGAGTTGCTAATCGTGGTTAAACCCTCGGAGAAGGTGACGGAAGGAATATGACTGCAGCCTAGGAAGATGCTGTCATAGAGGATGGTAATGCCCGTCGGAATAACGATGGCACTGGTTAAAGCAGTATCGCCATAGAAGGCACAGCGCTGCAAGGTCGTTAAGGCTGTCGGAAGGTTGATAGTCGTCAGACTAAGACACCAGAAGAAGGAATAGTCCATCAGCGTCGTCAGGGTGTTGGGAAGGGCGACCATGACCAGTTCCGACCAGGCAAAGGCATAGCTGTCGATGGTCCGTAGGTCAGTCAATCCACTGATATCCAACGTCGTTTCTGTTTTGGACATCGGATAGTAGATAATCCGGCTGCCATCCATCGAGTTAAGGATACCATTGTCAAAGACAAAAGCCGTATTCTCAGCCTCGACTAAGAGCGTCAGAACCGGACAGTTGGCCCAGGGATTGCGGCCGATGGAAGCAACGTTCTTCCCAATCGCGAATTGAGTCATGCCGACACAGCCATAGAAGGCATAGTCTTTGATGGTGGTGACACTCTCCGGAAGCATCGGGTCCTCGACGAATGCTGCTCCGTAGAAGGCATGGTCATCGATGGTAGTCAGGCTTTCCGTGAGGGCGATGGAACTGAGCTTGCCATCGTTGTAGAAGCACGACGAAGGAATCTCAATGATGCCACTGCCCAAGTCAGCACTTTCCAAGGCGGTGCAGTTGGCAAAGGCATTGGCACTGATCGAAGTGACCGTATTCTGAAGTGTCAGTGACACAAGGCTTGCTTTGTCGATAGCCAAGGCATCGCCCCACCAATGCGTCGCATCGGAACCGCTGATGGTGGCCATGCCGAGGGTCAGGTCGGCAATGGGATCATTGGCGAAAATGCCCGTGCCGCGGGTCGTCGGCATGCTTAAGAGAGTCAAGGTGGTTAGATTGGCTAGGTTGGCAAAAGCGCCATCCCCAATGGCTGTCACCGTGCTGGGGAAACTCAGCTCATAGAGATCACACCCATCGAAAGCACCCGCACCGATGGTGAAACTGTCCTTGGACGGAACCGTCACGTCGGTAAGACTCGTACCGATGAAAGCATAGTCGCCGATGGCTGTGACCGTCTCGGTCAAGGTCAGCGACGTAAGATTGATTCCATCAGGGCCGATGGCCGAACCCCACCAGGCGTGGGTGGCCGGACTGACACTGTCATCACTGACTCCCACGGGGTTGAAGCCTAAGGTCAAGGTTGCCATCGGATTGCCATAGAAAGCATCCTTGCCGATGGACGTGATGTTGCTGCCTAACGTCAGTTCGGTCATGGAGCAGTTGTTGAAGGCCGACTCGCCGATGGTCGTCAGGGGGTCATCAAAGCTGACGTCTGACAGAGCGGTCAATTCAAAGGCATGGGCTCCGATCGAGGTCAACGTCGACGGCAAGGTCAGTTCCTTCGTGGCGGTGTCATAGAAAGCATAATCGCCGATCGAGGTAACTCCCTCGGTCAGGGTCACACTCGACAGCTGTCCTCCCGGAAGACCATATTGCTCTCCCCACCAGGTATGGGTGTTGGGAGTAACGGACGTGTCGGTCGTTCCGGACGGCGCAAAGCCTAACGTCAGATAATTGACGTACGGCGAATTGAAGGCGTTGGCACCGATGGTGACGCTGCTTCCCAGAATCGACAGGGTGGCAAGATCGGCATTGTTGGCAAAGGCAGACTCACCGATTTCGGTGACATTCGCCGGAAGGTGGACTTCGGTGAAACCTGCGCCGTCAAAAGCACTTTCGCCGATCTGCGTCAGCTTGGTCAGGGATTCAAAAAAATCGACACTGGTCAAGGCCGTGCAGCCCTTGAAGGCGTTCTTTGGGATGTCGGCGATGTTGACCGGCAGACTGAACGGCACCGTTCCTAAGGCCGTGCAGCCCTCAAAGCAGGATTCATGGATGGATAACATTCCGGAAGACAAGGTGAAACTGGCCTTGCTGCCCAAAGCGGTGTCGTTAAGGAAAGCCGAGTTTCCGATATAGGTGGTGGTTTCCGGCAGGGCAATGGCGGTCGTCGAATCGCCGAAATGAGTGCAATTCTGGAAGGCACCGTCCATCAGGCCTGCCAAGTGGGTCGTCTGTTCAAAGGGGAAGGTGACCAGTGCGGTGGAAGCGAAGGCATTCGTGTCGATTTCGGTAAGAGCAAAGCTCGGATTGGCTTCACCCGTGGTGGAATAGAACGACACACCCGAAAGCCCAGTGCAGCCGTTAAAGGCATAGCCGCCGATGACTTGGACGTTTTCGCTCAGGGAGACAGAAATTCAAGGCCTGCGAAAAACCCATTTCCTGTCCGACCCACGCGGTGTCCGTCGTACTTCCAAGGTAGTCGCAGTCAAAGCTCATCTGTGTGACTTTCGTATCGCCATGGAAGGCATCGGCAAAGCCCGAATACGCCGTCCCTCCGTCATAGACGAATAAGACACCATGGAAAGCAACGGAATTCAGATTGTTGCAGGCACCGAAGGCATTCAGGCCGGTGCTGACCGTCGAGGGCAGATTCAAGGACAGCAAGGAAAGATCGAACTCAAAGGCTTCAGCACCAATGTAGGCCATGCCTTCCGGGAAGGTCAGGCTGACAATCGGACAGCCATAGATAGCTTTTTCGAGGATGGTTGTCAGCGTGCTCGGGAAAGTCACTTCGGAGATGCGGGTTTCAGCAAAGGCATTGGCAGAAATAAGTCCCAGGTTGTCCCCGAAATCAAAGTCTGTCACATTCCTGTCGTTTTCAAAGGCATGCTCCCCGATGCTTTCGATGTGAGCTGTTGTTACCCATCTCGTTTTCCAGTCAACGAACAAGACCGTACTTAAATTCTGGCAATCGACAAAGGCTTCCTGACCGATGACTTGAATCGTATCCGCGAAGAAGACGGCTTTCAGGCTATCACTGCTCATGCCATAGCGCTTGCCCCACCAATAGTATTCTACTAGATGGGTTGTTGTGTTCGTACCCGTGGACCCGATGGGGTCGATGCCAAAGAAAATGGCCTCAACCGCATTATCGTTCTCGAATGCCAGATCTCCAATGCTCTCATAGGATCCTAAGCCTTTCCCGATGGTCAGGTTCTTTAGGTGGGTGTTGTTGCTGAAGGCACTGGCCCCCACGGAAGTGACGGAATCCGGAATGACCAATGTTCCGATGTCACAGCCATCAAAGGCATGATCAGCGATGGTAAGAAGACCATCCGGCAAGGCAATGCTGGTGACCTTGGTTAATCCCTTGAAAGAGTAGGCAGCAATGGAAGTCACATCTGTTAAAGTGAGAGACGTGATATTTTCCGCTGAAATATCAGCTCTATAAAGACACCACTGGGGGGAGGGCGCTGCTGGGATTGTTAATTGCTGCTTGGCCGGCAAAGGTAAGAGAGGTAAGGGCGTTGCACGCGCTAAAACTGTTGGCTCCCAAAATGCTGGTGTCGACGTCAATCTCCAATTCCGTCAGACTCTCATTTCCCAAAAAAGCACTAGCGCCGACGGAGGTGAGACTCGAATTCAGCTTCAGGCTGGTAAAGGCGCAGCCGTTAAAGGCGTTCACTCCGATGGTCGTAATCTTCTCGGCATCGATCGGTTTGGTCAGGTGGGCATTCATGCCGGCCTGCTGTCCCTTCTCGATGGCATCGTTGAAGGCATCGGCCGTCATGGCGATGATCGGAATTGTCTTGCTGTCTTCTTTCGCCAGAGCCCGGATCCGATCTTGCAGCCGAAGCTGGCTGCACTGGCGGCCAGGCCTTCCAAGCGGACCCCTTTCTTCGTCTGGACATCCCGGACGATATCCGGAGCCAAGGTGAAGAGCTGACTCATCACGACGGCGGAACCTAAGCCTTTGATCATGGCTCCCGTCAGTCCTACGGCCAGCGAGTAAGGGAAGATCGAGCCTAGGACATTGCCCAGAAGCACACAGGCGATCGCCCCGAAGAGGGTCTTGGATTTGCCGACGGCTCTGACTAAGAAGGGCGTCAGCAAGAGTCCGATGCCCATGGTGACCATCGGCAGGGAGCCGAAGAGGGAATAGTAGTTGATGTTTCCTAAGACATACTGGGAATAGTATTTGCCGACGGAACTGATGGAGAGGCTCATATAGTAGTTGATGGCAAACATGGCGACGGCCAGATAGAAGTACTTGCTGCCGAAGAGACATTTAAGGCCCGCTTTGCGCTGAGCCTTGGTGAGCTTGACTTTCTCCTTGACTTTGAAGAAGCAGATGGCCTGACCCAGGATGCTGATTCCGACCAGAATCAAGGTGAAGGCCGTCCAGGAAGACTGATTCGTGATGCCGCCTAAGGCACCTAGGATCGTGACGGCAAAGGCCGAGACCAAGGAGCCGACCGAGGTGAAGACGGAGTTGAGGGTGCAGATGTTGCTCTGGTCGTAGGGGTCATTGCTGAGCCGCGGCAGCATGGCATTGAAGGCGATATTGTTCATCGTGTAGAAGATGACGGTGAAGAGGAAGTAGAGCACGGAAATCAGGATGATGGCATCCAGCTTATCCAGACCGGAGGCAAAGAAGAGGAAGAAGAACACGATCGTCAAGGGAAGAATGCTGATGCCAAACCACAGCCGGGCCTTGCCAATGCGGGAATGGGTGTTCTCGATGATGACGCCCATCAGGATATCACTGAGGGCATCAAAGACCCGGCAGACCAGGATCAGGGTGCCTAAGAGAGTCAGCAGTTCCTTCCCGGGCTGGATGCAGTCGGTGACATAAATCGTGACATAGACGCCGACGAAGGCCCAGAGGATATAGCTGCCCATATTGCCGAAGGCATAGCTGAGCTTTTCCGGCAGAGTCGTTCTGATTTTAGGTTCTGTCATGGACCGTTCCTTCTTTCTCGCTGAGGAAGTCCTTGAGGATCTTCCGATAGGGGACCGGATCGGCACTTAAGGACATCCCATGGGGTGCAGCAAAGGAATAAAGCTTCTTCCGGGGATCTTCCGTGGCATTGAAGAGGTCCTGGGCTTCCTTGAAGGGAACAAAGCTGTCCTGGGTTCCCTGGATGAAGAGAATCGGAACCTCAGCCACTTTGACGGCCATGATCGGAGCACAGTCCTGGAAAGAGAAATGATGGAACTGTTTCAGGAAGAGGTTTGTCAGGGGAACAATCGGCCAGCGGATGAGATGGCGGTTCTTCAGCATATAACAGACGACTTCCTCCAGCTTGCTGAAGGAGGAATCCGAGACGACATAACTGACTTTGGGATGACTTTTAAGTGCTAAGAGGCAGGTGGCGGCTCCCATGGAGACGCCCTGCAAGCCTAAATCGATGTCCTTTCCGAAGGTTCTGATAGACCTGCGGGATGATTTCCAGAAGGTCCTTGGATTCCTGATAGCCTAAGGTGACTTCCTTATGAATGTTGTCGCCATGGCTCCGTTCATCATAGAGGATGGTGGAATACCCCAGCTCATAAAAAAGGAGAGCGTACCGTAAGGCACCCTCCCTTGAGGTTCCATGACCATGAAGAAGCAGACAGAACTTCCGGCTGTTGGGGACCAGATTGTAGTCGCCGTGAATTGAATAGCCGTCCGTCATCGTAAAGACGATGGGTTTCCGGCTCATGACCTCACAGCCTTGGTTCCAGCCCTGCTTTTCGTTGTAAGCCGTCTGCTCTTTCCGGGAGTAGCGATGCGGGTGGGTGAGGATCCGGGTGGGGGCAATGCTCAGAACCAGGACAAAGAGAAGAAAACAGCCCAGCAGGGAGCCAAGAACAATCGCGACGATTTCATAAACCTTGGTTGGAATCCTTCCTTTTACGGAATGGAAAGCGGACAGGCGAATAGCTTATTTTAGCACCCTCAAAAAAGGCTGAATCAAAAAAACCAGCCCGCGGGCTGGCTTTATTTTCACTTTTTCTTCTCAGGCTTGGTTTCTTCGAGATAAAAGGAATGCTTTTTGGGGAGATAAACGATCCGACGGTTCGGGCAGCATTTAGCAAAATAGGATCGGATATCCTTAAGATACCGAAGGCAGGTCCGCCGGCTGCAGTGGAGCATCTCCACCAGGGTATTCAGCTGGAAAGGAGATTTGGAAAGAAGCAGATCGTATATGATTAATAGTGAAAAGCTTTTTTTCATGGTGGTCCTCACTAAGCAAGGGAATGTTCGATATTGAACCTTTGCTTTATATTCTGTAATGGCGACAGCGACAAGCAAAGCCTAAAAACTCTTTCGACTTGTTTTATTTTAATACCAGCAAAAAAATGAAAAAAGGGACAGATACTGTCCCTGTAGTCTTTTCTTTTAAAAAATGTCCTTACGGAATGATACAGTTTTTTGCTTTTGCTATAGGCGAGAAGACACCTCCACCTCATGAGAAGCCTCCTTAAGGGCTTACACCCCAGGATAGACCCATAAAAGGCTCAGCTCTCGGCAAAGTGGAAAAAAGGAAAGCGGGGTAAAATCTTTTTCCAACAACTCTCAAGGGTGCGACTGAAAGAGCTTCCACAAAGAAGAAGCTCATATGTCAGTTTTCCAGAAGGCTTCCTTTCTTTAAAAATGTAATCGCTTTCACAAAAAATAAACTTTAACAAAATATTGACCAAAATATTACAATCTGTTTATCTTTGTTTTACATATTTATTTTTTGTCAAAAATAATGACGAAAAATTCATCCATATTTCAATCAGACTTCGCAGAACTTTATAGAATTTTTTTATCTCTTGACAGTCTCGGACTTTCTTCAAGGCATCTCCCAGACAAGCAAAATCCGCACCTAACGAGTTGTTCAATTTTCATTTTTTTTCTCTGTCGTTTTCCTGAAATGATGTGATTCCATTTTTTGCACTCTGGAAACAGCCTTCTTTTATTAACCGGGCGGCGTCTTCTGATTCGTCTGAGACCCAGACTTGAGCAGTGACTATTTCAGGTCCCCTGTTCCTGCTGCTTCCTTCAGTTTCCAAGGTCAAGCTAAAAAATATTGAACACCTTGGGCTTTTTTGTTATGGTATTGCTATGCATGCCCTGAAAGATTTTCTGGCAAATCGCCAGGTTCAGAAAATCATCCGCTGGGTCTTCCTGCTCCTGCTGGGCGGAGCTATTTTCGTGACGATTTACTTTACGGGCGAACGATCCCTGCAGCGAACCTGCGACAGCTGCTTTGCACCGGGCTGTGTCTTAATCGGCTTAGGATTCTTTTCGCTGGTCAACCATTGGGGCGGCTTTGATTTCTTCCTTTACGGCACCAGTGCCTCCTTAAGTGCGTTACGGAAAGGCACCCCCAAACAATATGAGGATGTGATGGACTACAAAGAACAGAAAAAAGAGTACCGGGAATCGTCCGGACCCGTCTATTTGCTCTATTTCATTTACGGTGTGCTTTGGCTGGCTGTTTCCATCGTTTTCTATTGCCTCTATCGTAGCGCCCTCTGATTGAAAGCCGAACTCGACTGTTGTATTTTGTTTCCAACCTATTTTCGGGTGACATTATTAGGTAAGTCACCTGGGGATGGTTTTCCAATCGAAGGGGGATAAACTTATGATGGGAAACAAAAAAGTCGTGTCGTCTTTTTGTTCGTTGGTGATGATCTGTGCTTTGGCGGGATGCACGAAAGCAGCCACCTCTACCTCGGCTTCTGTTGACTCCACTTCTACCTCGGTTGCTTCGACCAGTACGGCTCCGGAAGTCACGCCCTTTACGGGGACAGCGGATCTGACCGGTGTCACCGATGATGAGAAGGCTGGCATCTTAGGTCAGATGGAGGCGTATGCCCTGAAGCATCACCTTGCCGGCATTCCGCTTTATGGTGATGGCGGCTATACCTTATATTCTCCGCGCTGCGAGTTCCCGGTGGCCAAGCCGATAACGAACTATGGTACGGGTCTTTTAAGAGAAGGCAACCTCACTGAAGATTTCACGGCCGCCAATGAGCCGGATGCCACGATGGTCCGTTATCTGCACCGTGCTATCTCGGCCGCTAAGGATAAGATGAACCCGATGGATGCCGATGATACCGAAGTCGCCAACGAAGTCGGTTACATCACCTCCTTGTTCTGGGGCACCCGTCTGAAGAGAGATACGGCTGGCAAGTATCTTGAGGATTATGAGTATTATGGCTCATATGCCAAGGACGATGTTCCCACCGCAGTGGATGCCACCGAGGCGGGTTCGGCCAAGACCTGGCGTTTCAAGGTCCGCACCGGCACCGATACCGTTCCGTTAAAGTATCACACGGCTTCCACCAAGACCGTCAACGGCGTTGCTCTCAATACCTTTGATGGCACGGGCGTCACCATCGATGATTACATCTTTGCCATGAAGATGCTGAACACCCAGAGCTATGGCAACTACTATTCCTTCCAATACTCTTCCGATATCAGTGAAATTGAAGGCCTGGCCGATTATTACAATGCAACAGAGAAAAAGGGTTCCACCGATCCGGATGCGGTGGCTGCCTGGGCCAATGTCGCCTACAAGGCCATCGATACGGAGACCATCGAAGTCAAGTTCAAGTATCCTTGCACCCAGTTCATGGCCATGTACCGTCTCAACAACTCCCTGATTGCTCCGATTCCTAAGGCTTTCTATGAAGCCATCTGCGGCACCATCGATTCCGACACCTTCTCCAACGATCTTTACGGCAAGTACAATACTGATCGGAGCGTGACTCCGGCCGATTCCGTCCTCTCCTGCGGTCCGTACACGATGACAAAGTATTCCACCGGCACCGGCAGCGATAACATGATCACCTTCAAGAAGAATGAGGATTTCCCGGATACCGTGATTGCCAAGGCTGCTGGCCAGGCCATCTATCAGATTCCTGGCATCAAGGTCGCCATCAATTCTGCCATCAAGACCGATCCGGAAGCCAACTTCAAGGATATCCAGGCCGGCAAGGTCGATATCTCCGGCATTCCGTCGGCCGATAAGGATAAGGTTCCGTCCACCTTGCAGAAGATCTGGGTTCCGGGCACCACAACCTGGAAGATGCAGATCAATTCCTGCACGCAGGAAGAGTGGGTCAAGCTTTTCGGTACCAACGGTACCATCACGCAGACGGAAGAAAAAGATTACTACACCTGCAAGCCGATCATGGCCAATGCCAACTTCCTGGATGGTGTCTATACGGCCATCAACCGTCAGGAGCTTGCCACCAACCTGAACAATGAACTCACCTGCAACTTCTTCTCCGATGCTTACGAGATCGACCCGATCAAACATACCACTTACAACAGCACCGAGGCCCACAAGAAGGCCGTTGCCAACTATTATCCGGATACGTATGCCTACAACGTTGAAGCTTCCAAGCAGCTCTTCAGCGATGCCATCGATGAGCTCTTGGCTGCCGGCTCCTATACCGCTGGCACCGAAGCTGCTCCGACCGAGATCCATGTCCAATTCGCTTATCAGGATCAGTCGCAGATTCCGGATGAAGGCGAGACGGAAGCCAAGTATGTCACCGATGCTTTCAATGCCGTTGGCTTAGCCAAGGGCGTCAAGCTCGTCGTCGATACCTATGCTCCGGCCAACTGGTACGATGTCTACTATTCGATGACGATGATCGGTCAGTTTGATTTCTGCTTTGCCTCCATCTCCGGCGGCACGTTGGATCCGTTCAACTTCATGAACACGCTCCGCAGCGACAATGAGTCCAGCTTCACCCTCAGCTGGGGCGCCGATACCAACACCTGCGATGGCGATATTGTCTTCGGCAATTACTCTTATTCCTATGATGCCGTCTATGATGCCGTCGAGTTCGGCAATGTCGAGGTCAAGGATGGCTGCTTAGTCAAGGCCTAAGGATGAGCCGGATTCTCGTTTTCTGAATCGCTTGATACCGGAGAGGCTTTTTAGCCTCCCCGGTATTGTCTTGTTGACGGGGGATTGGCTTATAGGAGATAATATTCCTAACTAAATTTCCTGACGCAACCTTTGCAAAGGAGCCAAGTATGGTTAAATATGTCTTGAAGCGACTTGCTCTAGCCGCAATAACGCTCTTCATCATTCTCTCTTTGACGTTTATTCTGATGAAGCTGCTGCCGTTCTCCAAACCCATCGGGACGACGAACACCCTGATCGGCTTTTATAACAAACAGGTCCATCTCGGCTATGTTCTCCTCACCCATGCCCGCGATGATTCTTTGGGAACGGTCCTTTTCAATTACACCTCCGACGGCCTTGAGAACTACTACTATGCCCGTCCGGTGATGGAACAGTATGGCAGCTGGCTACGGGATGTCTTCACGGAATGGAACTGGGGAACCTCGACCATCATCTCGCCGAATGTCGATGTCAATGACATCATCATCAAGGGTCTGCCGATTACGGTGGAGGTCAATGTCTGGTCGGTCATCATCGCCGTGCCGCTAGGCATTGCCTTAGGCATCTGGGCGGCTTTAAAGAAGAACAAGCCGACCGATCACATCATTTCGACTTTGATCATGATCTTCATTTCCGTTCCTTCCTTCATTGTCATTACCTTATTGATCATGTGGCTGGGCTATTCGCTGAAAGTCTTACCGACGTCCTGGCCTTCCTCGGCCGCTCCGACCAGCGTCAAGGTGGCCGGCTTTGTGATTCCGGTGCTGTCGCTGTCCTTTGGCTCCATCTGCGGCTACTGCCGCTTCACGAGAGCCGAGCTCTGCGAGGTGCTGTCCTCCGATTATCTCTTATTGGCCCGGACCAAAGGCCTGACCAAGAGCCAGGCTGTCTTACGGCATGCCTTACGCAACGCCATGGTACCGATTCTGCCCTCGATTCTGGCCGAGGTCGTCGGCGTGCTTTCCGGTTCGATGATTCTGGAGACGCTCTACAACATCCCCGGCATCGGCAAGCTTTTCTATGACGCGGTCACCCAGAAGGACTTCAATGTCCTGATGGTGGATATGGCTTTGTTCACGACGATCGGCCTGGTGGCCGGCATCGTTTTGGATCTGTCGTACGGCTTCTTGGATCCGCGGATCCGCATGGGGGAGAAAAAATAATGGACAGCGAAACAGTTCATGTCTCCTATCAGGACAGTGCCAATGTCGCTCATGAGGTGGACCTCACGAAGGACATGTTCACCTTTAAGCAGGCCGACAAGAAGATCCATGATGTCTCCTTCCAAGGCAAGCCGACGACGTTTGCCCGGGATGCCTGGATCCGTTTCTGCAAGAACCACTCCTCGATTGTCGCCTTCATTATCCTCGGTGTGATGATTGCTGCCGCCTTCTTATTGCCGTTAGCCATTCCCTACAGTGTCTCCACTGCCCATGCCGATGAAACCTTCCTGGCTCCGAAATTGCTTCCATCCGGCACCGGCTTCTGGGACGGCACCTCCTATTTCACGGATAAGATCTATGATGAGTCGACCGGCCTTCCGGTCGGCACCAGCTTTGTCGCTTCCGCCATTGAGAAGAAGACTCTTAAGACCTATCAAGGCACCATCAATGCCGCGTCGACCTATGCCAAAGGCGGCTATCTGAGGATTCCGTCCGTCTCCAGCGAGGATACGGCCTATGCCCAGACCCCGTCGTTTGCACTTAATGCCAGTGACAGCCCGAGTCTTACGTATGATGCGGAAGCCGGACTGGAAGCAACGACCTATGAGAATGCCAGCTATTCCCTGGATCTCCTCTATACCGATACGGCCAACGCTCAGCAGAGTCTCTCCTTAGTGAAAGCCAGCAGCGACTATGGCGAAAAGACCCTAGCCTTGGAACCCATCCTGACAGCAGCCGGACTCACGAGTCTTACTTCCGCTTATCTTCGTTTCAGCGTGCCGCCGATGACCACCAGTCAGACGGCTTTCTATCTGCAGTCGATGAGTCTTAGTAAAGCCGACGGCACCGCCATTCCGGAAGCAACGTTTACGGATGCCAATGCGCTGGTCTTAGGCAATACCTGGACCGTCAAAGGCTCCTCGATCGGTGTCTGCCAGGCCCTCATCACCTACTGTTCCTTCCAGTATGACACTTATGAAGCCACCTATGGCGAAAGGACGATGAAAATCGGCGAGACCGATATCAAGGCCTATACTGCCAAAGGCTATATGACCTATGACTTCACCGTCGGCGTCTCTTCCTTCAAACGGCTGATGGATATCTGCCCGATCATGTCGGTTTCGGCTCAGGAAGTCATCACCGGCATCAAGAACGTCAAGCAGGTGACGGCGGTGGTCTCCTACTACCGCTATATCGGCTATTCCTCGATGCCTGTCCATCTGCTAGGGACGGACAACACCGGCCGTGACCTCTTGAAGTATGTCGCCGAGGGCACCCGCAATTCCCTGCTTTTAGGCATTGCCATTTCCCTGATCACCTTCGTCTTCGGTCTGATCTATGGTTCCATCGAAGGCTATTTCGGCGGAACGGCTGACTTGTTGATGGAGCGGTTTGTCGATATTCTCGGCAACATCCCCTGGATCATCATCGTCACCCTCTGCGTCTTGCATCTCGGACAGAACTTCGGCGTCTTCATCCTGGCCATGTGCCTCACGGACTGGATCGGAACCTCCTCGCTGACACGAACCCAGTTCTACCGCTTCAAACGGCGGGAATACGTGCTGGCCAGCCGCTCGCTTGGCGCTTCCGATACCCGGCTGATCTTCAAACACATTCTCCCGAACTCCATCGGCACCATCACGACCGCCTCGGTCCTGATGGTCCCGTCGGTGATCTTCTCCGAAGCCGCCATCTCCTACTTAGGCATCGGCTTAAAAGGAATGGCGTCCTTAGGCGTGATTCTCTCTGCCAATCAGGCCTATATCAGCAACTACACCTACCTGCTGATCTTCCCGTCCATTGTTCTTTCCCTGCTGATGATCTGCTTCAATTTGCTGGGCAATGGTCTCAGGGATGCCTTCAATCCTTCCCTGAAAGGAGCCGATTAACCTATGGAACTTGATCCCAAAAAGTACAATCGCATCGATTATCAGAAGGCCCCGAAGATCCTGGAAGTCAAGGATCTCCGGGTCTCGTTCAAATCCGACAGCGGCATCGTCCATGCCGTCCGCGGGGTTTCCTTTGATCTCTACAAGGGGGAGACGCTCTGCATTGTCGGCGAGTCGGGCTGTGGCAAGTCGGCTACCTGCAAGACCTTGATGGGCATCTTAGCCAATGAGGCCGTCATCGAAGGCGGAACGGCAATGTTCGAGGGTGAGGACCTGACCCGGATCTCCGAGGAGGATTTCCACCGGATCCGTGGCAACAAGATCGGCATGATCTTCCAGGATCCGCTGTCGTCTTTGAATCCCATCATGAAGATCGGTCAGCAGATCACCGAAGCCACCCTCATCAACCGCAACATCCTTAAGAAGCGGTATAACGATCTCATCAGCAAAGAGCTGATTGCCTTCAAGAACCTCCAGACCGAACGGAACTACGCCATTCAGCAGCTGGTGGCGCAGTATGATTTCTATGAAGTCGATGCCAAGAAGAAGCTGAGCGATGCCGTCTATCAGATGAAGAAGGCCGGCAAACCTCAGAGTGAGATCCTGGCGTTTGAACGTCGCGAGAAGCGCCATATCCGCAAGGAATACCGCACCATCCGCAAAGCCAACCGCCTGAAGATCCGTCAGATTGAGAAGGATTACCGTCTCAAGGAACCGGCTTTGAAGACTGCCCTGGCTCTCCGCAAGAAGGAAGCCAAGCAGGAGAACAAAGTCTACGCCGACAAGCTCAAGAAGGAGCTTCAGGAAGCCGTCAGCAAGATCGATGTTGAGCTGAAGACGCTGACTCCCGACAAGGATCAGGCCCGGATTCAGGAACTTCAGGCACAGCGGGCCAAGCTGATCAATGACTATGAGCTGAAGACCTGCATCACCAAGAAGCAGGCCAGGGCCATGGCTTTGGAAGTGATGAAGGAAGTCGGCATTCCCCAGCCGGAAGCCCGGTTCAAGCAGTATCCGTTCGAATTCTCCGGCGGCATGCGTCAGCGGATCGTCATCGCCATTGCCTTGACGGCTAATCCGGAAGTGCTGATCTGCGATGAACCCACGACGGCTTTGGATGTCACCATCCAGGCGCAGATCCTGGAACTCATCAACAAGATCAAGAAAGACCGCAATATGTCGGTCATCTTCATCACCCACGATCTCGGCGTAGTCGCCAACATGGCCGACCGGGTCGCCGTGATGTATGCCGGCAAGATCGTCGAGGTCGGCACGGCCTTTGAAGTCTTCTTCCAGCCAAAACACCCGTATACCTGGGCCTTATTGTCTTCTGTTCCGGATGTGGATTCCAAAGAGAAGCTGGTCGCTATCCCAGGTACGCCTCCCAACCTTGTCACGCCTCCGAAAGGCGATGCCTTTGCTGCCCGCAACCAATATGCGATGGCTGTCGATTATGAGTATGAGCCGCCGCTTTTCAAGATCAGTGAAACCCATTATGCTTCCACCTGGCTGCTCTACGAGAAGTTTGCTCCGAAGGCTGTCCCGCCGAAGATCGTGACTACCCGTATTGAGAAAGCCTTGGAAGAGGAGGAAGCCTATGAGCGACACAACGGATGAGAAAAAAGCGGTAACCCCGGAAGAACGGCTTCGCCAAAGCGAAGATCCGGAGCTGTTAGCCAAGCAGGATCTCAATTCCCATACCACCGTCATCACCGCAACCGGTGACAGGCGTCTAGCCAAGTACCGGGATCTCGATCAGGAAGAGGAGCATCCGTTTGGTGAGGATGCCAAGGCTTTTGCCGTGCCTCCGCACCGGGGACACGTCAAGACGAAACCGGAATATGCCAAGCAGAACATTCTCCTTTCCGTCAACCATCTGAAGCAGTTCTTTCCGATGGGACATGGTCCCAACAAGAGCTGGCTGAAGGCTGTCCATGGCATCTCCTTCCAGATCCATAAGGGCGAGTGCATGGGCCTGGTCGGCGAGTCGGGCTGCGGCAAGACCACGACCGGCCGGAGCATCCTAAGGCTGTACGATATCACCTCGGGATCCATCTACTACAAAGGGGTCCGCATTTCCGCGGGTTCCCGTTGGAACGAAAAGGAAATCAAGTGGGTCCGGATCAAAGGAAAGAAAGCCATCAAGGCTATTGAAGACGATAAACAACTTTCTGAAGAAGAGAAGAAACGTAAAATCGAAGAACTGCAGACCCATATCGACCATACCGTCGCCGTCCAGCGGGCCAAGATCCGCCAGATCAAATACGATAACAGCCATGTCGACAAGCATCTGATGAGTCAGATTCAGATGATCTTCCAGGACCCGATTGATTCGCTCGATCCGCGGATGACCGTCGAAGACATCATTCAGGAAGGCTTGGAGATTCAAGGCCACCATGACCGGGCTGCCAACCATAAGAAGACGGTGGAGGTGCTGGAGGAGGTCGGTTTGATTGCCGACTACTGCTCCCGCTATCCGCATGAATTCTCCGGCGGTCAGCGTCAGCGTATCGGCATTGCCCGGGCGCTCATCATGAATCCGGAACTGCTGATCTGCGATGAGCCGATCTCGGCGCTGGATGTTTCCATCCGTGCCCAGATCATCAACCTCCTCAACGATTTGAAGAAGAGCCGTAATCTGACGATGCTTTTCATTGCCCACGATCTTTCGGTGGTCAAATACTTCTGCGATACCATCGCCGTGATGTATTTCGGCGATATGGTCGAGTATGCCTCCTCCGATGAACTCTTCCGCCACCCGCTTCATCCGTATACCCGCTCGCTGCTCTCCGCCATTCCCAAACCGAACCCCTTATCGGAAAGACGCCGTCAGCGGATCAAGTATGATCCAAGCAAGGCACATGACTACTCCAAGGAAAAACCGACCTTCCAGGAGATCATCCCTGGCCATTGGGTTTTAGCCAATTCAGCCGAGATTGAAAAATACAAAGCCGAGATGGCCGCTAAGGATGCCACGACTACAGCTGCTCCGCAGCCGGAAACAGATGAACCGGAAGGGGAGTCGAGTCCCTTGACGGATCTGACCGAAGGTCTGGTTGTCGGTAACGAGAAATAGTCTTCGGGCCTGAGGGCAATCTGCCTTCAGGCCTTTTTTGATAGGATGACAGTCGTTCGATTTTGTCCGTGCCGGAGTCCGGCGGTGGTACAATAGAAATTAGCTAAAGCAAAGAAACATCATGCCTGAACCAATCCCAAATCAGACTCGTCTGAGCCGTACCCGTGAGGACGTCGATATCCCTGACTTTTGCGATATGGATAAGTTTGACCAGATCTTAAAGAACTGGGCAACCTGCACGGGTCTGGCAACGGTCGCGGTCGGCCGGGACGGACACTATATCAGCGACTATTACAATTTCACCGAATTCTGTTCGGAGATGAACCGCAAGAGTGCCGAAGGCCTTAAGCGCTGCATCGACTGCGATAAGAAGGGCAATGGCATCTATTGCTGCCATGCAGGACTGGTGGATTTCTCATCCCCGATTACCTTGGAAGACGGCACAGTCTTAGGCCGGATCGTCGGCGGTCAGGTGCTTCCGGAAAAGCCAAATGAAGATTGGTTCCGTGCCTTAGCCAAGGAACTGTCCTTGGATCAGGACAGCTATATTGAAGCCTTACGCCATGTCAATGTGCGGGCCCGGAAGGAAATCCAGGCTTCCTATGATCTGCTTTCGGATGTTGTCACGATGTTTGTCCGGGCCAGTTATGCCGCCTATATCAATTCCCAGTCGCTCTTGGAGAGAGCCGGCATCATTCTTTCGCTGAGCAAGATTTATTTCACAAACTATTATCTGGACCTGGTGACAAACCAGTACCAGGATCTCGATGAGATTGCCTGCGTCACTCGCACGAATGAGAACCGTCTCACGGCGACCCAGCTGCTTTCCTATATCGGTACCATCAATGTCCTTTCCGACTATCAGAAAGACTATACGGCGTTCATCGATTTTGAGACCCTGTCCCAGCGGATGGCCGGCCGGCAGAGTCTGTCCTTTGAATTCCCGGCCCGGGCTTTCGGTTGGTGCCGGGCTACTTTCATCCCGGTCGACAGCACGAAGGACGGCCAGCTTCTGCATGTTCTCTTTGTTATTCAGAAGATTCAGGAAGAAAAGGAAAAGGAACTTAAGACAAGACAAATTCTTCAGGATGCCGCCGAAGATGCTAATCGAGCCAATCTTGCTAAGACAGACTTCCTTTCCCGGATGAGCCATGATATCCGTACTCCTCTTAACGGCATTGTCGGCATGACCTATTTAGCCAAACAGGAGCCTAACCCTCCGAAGACGGTGGATTACCTTAACAAGATTGATACTTCCTCCAAATTCCTCTTAGGACTGATCAACGATATTCTGGATATGACCAAGGCGGAGAAGGATAAGATCGTTCTCCATCCGGAGCCTTATCCGATGAGTGAATTCTTAGGCTATCTCGATTCCGTGATCCGCCCGCTCTGCGAAGACAAGAACATCCATTTCGTGGTCGATGTCGATTCCAGTCCGGACCGGGTGCCGGTCACGGATAAGCTCCGCTACAATCAGATTGTCTTCAACCTGCTTTCCAATGCCGTGAAGTTCACGCCCGAGGGCGGCACGGTCACGTACCGGGAGCACTATTCCTTGGAGCCAGGGACCAACCGGATGCATGTCATTGCTAGTGTCAAGGATACTGGCATCGGCATGAGTCCGGAATTCCAGAAGATTCTCTTCACGCCGTTCAGCCAGGAAGACCGGATTGACAATGCCACCAACCGCGGCACCGGCCTAGGCTTAGCCATCTGCAAGCATATGGTCACCCTGATGGGCGGCACTATTGACGTAGAAAGCCAGTTGGGTCATGGCACCACATTTACCTTCACTTTGGATTACGATACCGTTCCGGCCGAGGCTGTGACGGCTCAGGCCAAACCTGCCACGATGGATACGGATCATCTGTTAGCTGGGAAGCATGTCCTGCTTTTCGAAGACCATCCTCTGAATCAGGAGATTGCCAAAGCCTTGTTGGAGAAGAAGGGCATGGTCGTGGAGCTGGCCGAGAACGGCCAGCGTGGCTTAGCCAAATTCGCACAGTCTTCCTTAGCTTACTATGACCTGATTCTCATGGATATCCGGATGCCGGTGATGGATGGCTATGAAGCCACCAAGGCCTTGCGGGCCTTGGTCAGGCCGGATGCCAAAAAGGTTCCCATCATCGCCATGACCGCCGATGCCTTCAACGAGGATATCGAAAAATGTCATGCTGTCGGCATGAATGACCATATTGCTAAGCCGATTGAACCGGCGAAGCTTTATGAGACCCTGGCCCGAGCCTTGGAAGAAAAGAAATAAAAGCCGAAGCCTTTTGCGTTATGATGAAACCCGAAAGAAGCCTTTTCAAATGAAAACAATCAAAACCGGCTGTACGTTCCGTAAAGCCACCCCGAAGGATATCCCTCTGATTCTTAGCTTCATCCATGAGATTGCCCGGTACGAGAAGATGGATGACCAGGTCAGCGCCACGGAAGCGACTCTCAAAGAGGAGCTTTTTGTGAAAAAGGCTGCCTTCTGCTCTTTTATTTTGGAAAACGGAAAAGAGGTCGGCTATCTTCTTTACTTCTTCAACTTCTCCACCTTCAAAGGACACCGCGGACTCTATCTTGAGGATCTTTTCATTAAGGAGCCTTACCGCCACCAAGGCTACGGACGTCAGGCTTTTACGTATCTGGCAAAGCTAGCCAAGGACGAGGGCTGCCAACGCTTCGAGTGGGTCTGTCTCACCTGGAATCAGAGCGCCATCGATTTCTACCACTCCTTGGGAGCCAAGGAACAGCAAGAATGGCTGCTGTTCCGTTTGGATGCCGACGGCATTGCCAAGCTGGCCGATTCCGAAAGTCACTAACCACGTATGAAAAAACCTTCCCCTGGGTTAAGCCAAAGGAAGGCTTTTTTCTCGCTGGTGCCTCTGGCCGGACTTGAACCGGCATGATATTGCTATCAGTGGATTTTGAATCCGCCTTGTATACCAATTTCAACACAGAGGCAAAGGCAACTAAAAATATATCATTTAGCTAGGCGTTATTCAATTGGCAAATCAACTATTTTCAGCAAAACGTCCTATTTTCCGTCGGCAGCGTAGGTCTCTTTGAGAGACTGCTTATCGACTTTGCCGCTAGCCAGCAAGGGAAGCTTACCAAGCAGATGGATGGTTTCCGGGATCTCATTCTTGGTGAGTAACGGCTTTAAGGCCTCCTGAATCTGACGGGCCGTCAACGAAGAGCCTTTCTTCAGAACCACGGCACAGCTGACCTTCTCTCCTAGCCGGAACGAGGGGACAGCGAAGACACAGGCCTGCTCAATGCCGTCTAAGGATAGAAGGGCGTTTTCGACCGCTAACGGAGCAATGTTCTCTCCGGCCCGGATGATCAGGTCCTTGCGCCGGCCGCAGAGATGAAGGAAGCCAAGCTTATCCAGATAACCGAGATCGCCGGTCAGCAGATAGCCATCCTTGGTAAAACAGGCTTTCGTCTCTTCTGGATCCTGATAATAGCCCGTCATCATGAATGGACTCTTAACGGCAATCTCACCGGTCTGACCTAAGGGAAGACGGCTCCCGTCCGGCCCGAGGAAAATGCCTTCGTTCTGGGGATAGAACGGACCCACGGAGCCTTGACGGTACGTCAAGGGATCCTGGCTCCGTCCGCAGCTGATGGCGATGCATTCGCTCATGCCATAGACCGGAATCAGATGGATGCCTAAGGTCTTTTCAATCCAGCCGAACTGGCTTTCGGTCCAGGGACCGCCGCCGATCAGACCAGTCCGGAGACAGGTTAAAGGCAGATGATTCTCTGTTTTGGCTTTGACCATATCCAGATACAGGGTAGGGACGCCGTTCATCCGGGTGACGCCATAGGTCTGAATGGCTTTCACCAAGGCTAAGGGGTCCGTGGCCTGAGGAGCAAAAAGGGTGTGCTGGTTGACTAAGGCCGTGATGGCTAAAGCCAGGCCGAAGACATGATGGAAAGGCAAAAAGGCTAAGGCCACATCATCCGGACGGTAATCGGCTAAGGCAAAGGTGTCCTGAGAATTACGGATGAAGGCTTCCTGGGACAGGAAGACGCCTTTGGCTTTGCCGGTCGATCCGGAGGTATGAATCAGAATCGTTCCGACCGAGCCGTCCTGGGAACAGATTTCAGAGAAAGGCTTCGCATCTGGATTCGTTTCCTGTGAAAAGGTTAAAGGAACCTGATGACCTTTCGTATCCGAAAGCCTCAGCTGACCCTGACCATCCTTTTCAATCTGGAAAGCCGGCTTTAAATGGATTTTCTCTTTGGCAAGATAGTCTTGGATGGATAAATGGGCATCCGTCAGCAAGGAAATGGCACCCAGGGCCTGCAAGGCTAAGAAAAGCAGGAAGGTCTCTTTGGTGCGTTCGGCTTTCAAAGCCACCAGATCCTGGGCCTGGATGCCAAAGGAAGAGAGACTCCGGGTAAGGTTTTCCACAAAGAGTCCCGTCTCATGAATCGTGTAGCTTTCCTTTTCATCGCGTAAAAAAACATGACTGGGTGTTTTCTCATCGTAGGCGATAAGACAATCCTGTAAAGTCATGTTTCCAAAAACCCTTTGATCCTTATTGGAATGGAGAGATTACCTCCAAGCCAAAAAGAATTTCCTCATGCCTTAAGTTTACCATAGGCTTTTTGGAAAAGACAAACGTCTTACCCTTTTCTTGACGTCTTTCAACGTCTCCTTATCTTCAACGCTGTTTCCCTGGCTGAAAGCAGCTCCAAATAGGTTATAATCAAAGCAAGCTAAGCCAAAGGAGCTTCAAACCATGGAAACCAATGATATTATGGTCAAAAAGGCCGACGATGCCATCCGTATTTACGAGGATCTGCTGCAGCGTTTTCAGATCCAGCAGACCTATCCGACAACCTTCCTTGTAGACCCGAAACGTCAGGAAGAGTTCATGGCCTCGGCCAGCAAAGAGAATCCCTTCCCGGGAATTCTGTCGCTGGTGCTGACCTCCTTACGGAAGAAAGCCATCACCCGTCTCTTCGAACCGGAAACCATTCCCCAGACGGCGGCCATTGCTGCCGTTCTGACCTGCTGCTCCAGTGTCGCTACCTCGATTGGCATCTTACGGGACCAGAGTCACGAGGTTCCGATGATTACCACCGATATTGCCTATAGCGGTGCTCAGGCCATCCGCCTTTATTTAGCTGACTATCAGGACAGGGATTTCAAGAAGGCACGGTCGGCGTCGGCCATCCGTGTCGACAATGCTCTCAACGGCTCTTTCTACAAATACCCCACCAAGGATGGCCGGGAAGTGTCGTTCCATGTCTATTACCAGTCCCAGCAGAAAAAGCTGGTGGAGGCCCTCCATCTTAAGAAGGCATCCGAGAAGTTTACCTTCACTTCCACGCCCTTTGATCGGCATTATCTTAATAAGTTCTTCCGGAATTATACCAGCCAGGAGCTCGAGGATCTGGCTTTCAGCTCCGGTGCCTGCGGCTGTCTGATCCGCAGCCGTGAGGAGTGGGAAGCCACGGCTGTCGGCAAGGCCGTGATGGCCATGCCGCTCATCCGTTTTGAAGACAAAGGAGAGACGCTTTTACCTAATTGGGGAAGAACCACTTCCCAAGGACCGCTTTCCGGCATCAAGGTATTGGACCTTACCCATATCATTGCCGGCCCGGCCTGCTCGCGGATCTTAGCCGAATATGGCGCTGATGTTCTTTTAGTCCGGCGCGGCAATTTCCTGTCTCAGGAACAGGCCATGCTGGAATTGGATGGCTGGGCAGGCAAGAACTCCATTCAGCTCGATCTGAACATTCCGGAACAGCTGGACCGGATGAAGGAACTGATCAAGGAAGCCGACGTCATCACCTATTCCTATCAGAATGGCTGCTTTGACAAATTCGGACTGTCTCCGGATGCCATCCGGAAGCTTAATACGCATGTGATCTATGCCAATCTCAACTGCTTCTCGGATTCCGTCTGGAAGGAACGCCCGGGCTGGGCTCCGTTAGCGGAGGATATCACCGGCCTCAGCGTCCGCAACGGTTCTTTGGCTGAGCCGAAGAATCTTAATGGCGTGCCGCTGGATTATTTCCCGGGCTTCATTTTGGCTTTGGGAACCTTGCTGGCGATTCAGGAAAAGCTGAAGAGCGGAAAGTCTCTGACGGTCACCACCTCGTTGACCAGGGGTGCCGTTTATCTTCATGAAATGGCCGATCTCTGCGAAAAGCCGGGCCCGATAAGCCTGGATAAGGCAAGCCTGAGTTATCAGGATGAACGTCATCTTTTTCCGAAGGTCCGGACCTATGTCAGCAACACTGTCTTAGGAACAGTCGGCTTCCCTTCCGGAGGCACTTACAACACCCTCTATCCGACACGGCCTGAAAATATGGGTTTCTATGACGGACAGAAAGATTTCAAGATGCCAAAGAAATAGTGCCTCTTCGTATAAATTCTTCAATTTTCTAAATTAACGAGCGCGTTTTTATCACTAAAGTCTTTTTTGTCTATATTTATTAGCAATAGATATTCCTAGATACAG
>LAHS01000408.1_pt1 | contig 47690 bp, 42 predicted proteins | sample 329651 | NCBI WGS metagenome assembly LAHS01 (sample SAMN03275699, study PRJNA271635) | activated sludge metagenome | isolation source: sample C-1 Sludge from hydrolytic chamber (first chamber) of Anaerobic...
AGCGGAAGCGGTGACTCCTGCGGGAACAGCACACAATGTAAGACGTAACAGACCGCGCGTTAGCGAGGGTTGCGGCTTACTGTGCTGAGCGGAAAGCACCGCCGTAGCGGACAACAACGGCGTAGCAAAAAAGTGTTAGATTGACTGCCATCAATCTAACACCTTTTCTCTTTTGTCCCAACCTCTTTTTCTGTTTATACAATGCTTCAAGTGTAGGCGTTAATCGTCTTTAAATACTTTTTGTAAAATATAATACGATTGTTTTAAACGTTCATTGTACTTCGGTTGTTGCCAAGTATCCCAACTATATGAATCTAATGCCGGTAATATATTATTCGTAGCCTTCGGTAAAGATTGGACTACTTTTCCTTCTTCATTAACAAATACTACACCTACAAAAATATTGTCCACTTTAACTGACGCTGTTTCACCATTCGCATATAAATCTCCCATAAACTCTCGCTGACTTGGATCTTTGGATTGTAGCAGAAGCCAAGGTATTCGTAGCTCAATCACATTATCATCTGTCCATGTGTAGTCAACGAGTGAATTATAGTTAGACGCTTCAGGATTTGCATTTCCTTGTAGCAATTTACCTGTTTCATAAAAGCTAAAGTCTGTCGTCTTTTTTTGTTCAGGTAAGTACAGTTGTTTATTTAAAACATAATAAATCGGCGCAAACTTACCGCTATTTTTAACCGCTGCTTTCATGCGTGGTGGAATCATGCTTAAACGATGTCCATAGAAATAATCATAGAAATCATAGTATTCATCAATGACAACTCGAGAATCGCCTTTTTTATTTAACTCAACAATAAAGTCAATACCATTTGAAAAAGTTATATTTTTAATAGTTGTTGCAGATGTATTGCCTTGCTCTGGTACTACGTCTAGTAAAATACGTGGTGATGCCGTTTTTATCTCATCACTTTTCAACTTCATGTACACATACTTTTCATCGTAATCCACTGCAAAATCAGTCGAGCTAGAAGGCGAAGTTTTATATAATTGTGTACCTTCTTCCCAATCATTTAGCTTTCCATCCACTTTTACTTTATTTCGATCAAAGCTCATTAGACCGAATTGCTGTTCATTGGTTTGAGCATTGGACCAAAACGGTCGACGATTCGGGTCGTCGTAATCCATTGTATTCCACGTGCGTTTAAACCACTCATCCTGCCATGTAAATACAAGCCCACCAAGCAAGCCTTCATGCATGATATCTTCATACAAATGCTGCAATGTTTCCCCTTGTTTCTTTTCAGACATGTGCCCCTGATTCCAACCGTAGACATTTTCATGTGTCATTCCACGCGATGCTGGAATGCCGAATTCCGCGATAAGTACAGGCATTGTATGCGCCTTATGCAATTCATTTAGATAGCCTGCATAACTATTTTTTTGACCACGGAAATCTACATAATTTAAATAATCTTTATCGAAATTAAAGAAATCTGGGTAATAAGGATAGACATGATATGAAGCAAATTGTCCTGGTGCTTGCATGTCCCCTTTTGTAAAGATGACATTCGGGTTAACGCCTACTAAATCTTCATCTTCTGATGGTTCAGATGGATGCTCTAGTAAATCTGTTGTTACCCAGTTGGTAAAACTCATCGGTCGCATCCAATTGTATTTCTCTTTCTCATATACTGTAATCATGTCCATCTGCTCAGCAAGCCAATGCTCAAAAGGTGTCGCATTTTTCGTTTCGAAATATGTTCCATTATATTGCCCTAAATTAGCATGCTTTTCATTTGTTCCGACGACCATATGTGGATACCACTCAATCCCAAGCACCCAACCGATTACATATTTTGAAACATCTACATCGTATAAGCCGGATGCATGTCCTGTAACAGGCTTCACATAAATGTTACCGTGAATAACATCAACCATGCGCTTCATTTCATGTTGAAAATCCTTTAACGTAGTTGCATCATAGGCATCAAGTGATTCAGATAAGCCTTCTTCATTAATCCAAACACCATGTAAAACGTATAATGGTCGATTAGGATTTTCTTCGTTGTACTTTGCCAACGCTCGATAGAAGCCTGGCGGATGTAACGTATATACCCGTATCGTATTGGCATTCATAGCAGCAATTTGATTAAACCAACGATAGTACTCTTCTTCAGTGATTGCCGCTTCCCCAGGAAATGCACCTGGTTTCCCCATACCAATATTGACACCTTTGAATGTTATCGGCGCCCATTTTCCATCCTGTAACACTTCAAACGTTTCACCTTGAACACGTGCATTATAGTTTAATTTGTTTGCATGATTTGTTTCTTGCACTTCTTTTTTCTCAAATGTCTCAAATACTTTGTGCATAACTGGTATGTAAATAGACCAATAAAAAGAGCTGTCCGCAAACTTCTCAGCATATTTATAAAGAGTAGGTAAACCTTTGACTTTAGATAGCGTAGGTAAACGATCCATATCATTGAAGTCTCCCGCAAAATAATAGCTTGTTGTATAACGTTTATCCTGCGAGACAATCGCTGCAAATTGTTGTGGAATATGATTGTCATCTAAAATCTTGGACCCCTCTTTAGTTAAATCCCACTTATAGTTGGCTAATGCATCTTCAGCATATTTCGGCGTAATAATATCAAACCAATACTCATATTTTGCACTGCTAGAGGTATTAAAAAATTGCTTACCTGCTTCCGTAAATTGAAGCTCAATCCCTGGCGTTTTAATATGTTTGTCCAACTCTAATACTACGAGCTTTTCTGTAATTTCATTAAATACGATAAATCCTCCGCCTTTATAGGACCAATCGTCTCCGTATTCATCTACTATCCATTGTGGTATTTCTAAATTTTTATGATAATCGAGCTCATCAAAATAACGCCCAATCCATCCTGACCATGAAATTCCCAAATAATCTTGAAGCTCTTTTCGGACAGCTTCCGTTGTTGGCGAAGCGAATGTATTGTACTCGGCTATTAACATGCTTTTTTTATTACTAGCTAGTCGAGATACAATTGACTGCCACTCTTCCATCTCTAAACCACCGACAATTTTTTCTGAGCGTTGTCCTAGCCTTTTTTCTTGTCCCAAATCATCTTTATACACACCATACGTATCTGCTAAATAAATCACATCATAGTTACTGTAGTCTGTTGGGAATTTTTTTTCCGTTACACTTTTTAATTTGTCATCTGGTTGCGTACCGAAATAACTGTCAACTAAATCATAAGGCTGATTGTCCATCGTATACTTGTAATGATTTAAAAACCAATTCACGCCGAGATGTTCGCGATATGTTTCATTTGGAACTGTTTTATCTAAAATCGCTACGTTTAGCGGGGTATTATCATCCAAGTACCAAATAATAATCGGAGTAATAATGAGCATTAATGTAATGATAATCCCTATATATATTCGCTTCATACACTTTTCTCCTTTTCAGCAATCCCGACACGCTTCATATTTCCCCATTCACTCTTTCTACGTACAAATCGAATTAACCCTTCACAACGCCATAGCAGTGTAAGTGGGCGATACCAAAAAATTTCAGTAAACGCTAAAGTAATCATACGTAACAAGTCTCTCTTTCTTGGGTACGTATTCATGCTCCAAGCCTCAAATAATACGGAAGCAACGGAAAAAATAACACCATAAATAACAAAAAGTAATAATAACAAAATCGCCATTTCATAATAAATTTGCCCTAAGAAAAACGCGATAATAATATAGATATAGCCACCTAGTTCTACAACAGGCCCTAAACATTCTACTAACCAAAAATACGGAAACGAAACCATACCAATCAAACCGTATCGTGGATTTAACGTCATCTTCTTATGTTTCCAAAGACTTTCAAACATTCCTTGATGCCAACGTCTGCGTTGATTTCGCAAGACACTTAATGTATGTGGTGCTTCTGTCCAACAGACAGGGTCTGGTACAAATTCAATTCGTTTATTTACTTTTTTCTCTTTAATAAGTCGATGAACATTGACAACAAGCTCCATGTCTTCACCAATAATATTGGTCGAATAGCCTCCTGCTTCAACAGCCCATTTTTTTGAAAAGACACTAAATGCACCTGAAATAATCAACACAAGATTAAATTTACTTAATGCAATTCGCCCCATTAAAAAGGCTCGCAAATATTCAATTATTTGCATGATAACTAAATAATTACTAGGTAAGCGCATATCATAAATCGAGCCAAGCTGCATTTTCGCTCCGTTGGCGATACGTATATTGCCCCCAGCTGCAATCACTTCTCCATCAGATAAAACAATCGGCTTCATCACACGAAGCAATGCTTTTTCATCTAAAATGGAATCCCCATCAATGGAACAAAAATACGGATATTGTGATACGTTGATACCAACATTCAATGCATCAGCCTTGCCACCATTCACTTTATCTACCAATATACAATTCATATAAATTTCTGATTCATAAATTTGGATCACTTGCTTCGTATGAATATTTGTTTTTATAATTTTATTTACAGGTTTCATTTGAAAGTGCTCAATGACCGTTTGTAATGTATTGTCAGTGGAACCATCATTAATAATAATAATTTCTGTTTGCGGATAACGTAAATTAAGCAATGAATAGACGGTATCTACTACACCTACTTCTTCATTATAGGCAGGAACTAGTAAGGACACAGGCTTGGAATAAAAGGCATCAATATGCGCATCGTCATACTCCGAAGGGTCTAAACGATATCGCTTACGCAAATCAAGCATTGCGATGATTAACATGGTGCAATACGAAACAATAACAAACAGCATATAAAATACAATTACGCCGCCAAAAAACAACATGGAGTAATGTAAAATTTTCATCTCGTTCCCTGCTTTCTCATTATTGTTTCTTGTGCCATCTCTACTGCATAATGATCAGTAGAATAAGAAATAAACTCTTTTAATTTCTCTAATCCTTCACGGTCTTCAGCAATCGTCTTCGCAGCTTGAGAGCGAACCCACCAATTTTCATCTTGAAGAAGCTGTTCTAAATATGGATAAGAATAGGACAAGGGGACATATTTAAAAATCTTCCCTACCATTAAACGCACTTCCCATAAATCTGACGTTAAAAAAGGAATATACGGATTGATATTTTCAATTACGCCGATTTCAAACAGGCCCTTTAGCGCGCGTATTTTAATTTCATCATTTTCATTCGTTAATAATTGCTCTAATTTCCCAATATATTTCATATTTTTTTTGGCAGCAGCTGTATCGATTACAGCAAATTGAATGCTCATTGACCAGCTCGTAAACTCATCAAAAAATCGCATAAATATATCTTCCTCTAATAAAACGAATAATCTTCTATACTCACTTTCAGAGTAATTTGCATTGGGAACCTTAATTTTTTGAATAAATAATTCTGGCTGAAATAAGGAATATATTTTAAGCAATTGAAAAAACTCTTCCTTAGAGTATTTCGTTGTCTCTAATTTTTTACAAGCATCGAGCAATTCATCGAGCTGCAAATCGGCGATACGATATAAAGCGTTCATGCGAATGCTCCAACGTTTATTCATTAAATCATTTTCATAAAATGTCTTTAAATACTGATTGGCAAAATTCTTCATTTTCCATCTCATATCATCATTCGTAATGTTCTTTAAATAGGATGAAAAAATCATTTCGATTGCCTGAACTTGGGGCTTGCCACGAGGTATAAGCACCACTGAAAAAATTTCATCATTAAAAAGATATTCATACCAAAGCTGTGAGTAGTCTTTTAAATAGATATCTCTCGATTTTTTAAAACGCACTTCACTTTGACGTTGATAAAATATATATATCATGAAGCCGCACAGAACGATGAACAGTATAGCTATTACTGATAAAAGAAAATCAAGCGATAAGTCTATCATAGCCAATACCTCGCAAAAGTTCGTTTAATTTTTGCTTCTAATAAACGTAAATTAAACGGTTTGACTATAAATTCATCTACGCCACCTTCATAAGCATTTAGTGCAGCGATCTCTGAGTTACGTTCAGACATCATGTAAATAAGGAATTTTTTTTCGTTCGGCATTGTTCGTAAGCTGTGTAAAATTTCTAAGCCATTATTGCGCGGTAAAATATCATTCATAATAATTAAATGCAGATGCCCAGATTGATAAGTATTAGATTGTAAAAAACTATAACCATCTTCATATGCTGTGACATCAAAGGTGAAATTAGCGATATCCATGGAATTTAAAGTCGTTTCTAGTACTTTTCTAAAAATTGCATTTTGTTCAATAATACTCACTTTTACAAGTTCAATGGATTGTAAACGATAATCCTCTATCTGTTCAATCCACCATGGCTGTTGATTGTTGTCAGCCAGCAATGCTTTATTTTTTTCTACTAGTATTTCAAAGTTGATCTGATTATTACGTATTTCTGTTATAGAAGCTTTTAAGGCAACGCGACTTTCTAGCGTTGTATCTTTCTTTAGTAACTGGAAGATTCTTTTTAAAAATGCATTCGCTTCAACATCACTACTTTGTAAAAAAATAATGCCCCAATGCTCTCCATCTTCCAATTGGAAGAGTAAATCTGTCTTCCGAATATTTTCCGTTAAAAAATCAGTAATTTGAGTATTTACATTGCTTTGATTTACTTCTGAAGAGGTACTGTGTACACACTTTAAAAAAATTGTGGTAATCGTCATATGTGAACGAATAGCACTTTCAAGCATAATTTCAAAATATTTTTTAACATCTTGTTCTAGCATTATATCTTTTGCGAAAATTACTTCATTCATTATTCCTACCTCCTTGTAGCTCTCCTCGAAATAATTCAAAGCCTTACTTGTTTAGTGCCCGATAGGAACAAAAATAAACCTTGTACTAACCGTACATTATGTTTGATAAACAAGGTAAACCCCACCAAATAAACTTTTATAGGAAAGCGAGTCAGACAAGCCCCCTCAATTTGACACATGCCATATTGAGGATGCTCGATGCTCGCCCACAAAAAGTTAAATGGTGGGGCTTGTCATAATTAATCATTATATAGCTTTTCGCTATTTCAAACTACAGTAAAAAATACGTTTAATTGACTTATCTATCCTTCATTTGATAGATTGTTTGTCAATCCACTTTAATGTATCTGAACTTAAACCGCCAGCGCGCCATAATACTACCTCTTGATAGCTTTTTTGTTGGACATAGCTAATCCATTTTTCAAGTGTCTCTTGATCCGCATACCATACCTCATAACGCACATTATTGTCATCTGAATAAGTGAAATATGCAGCCCCGCTTGCTTGATCTCGTTGTTTCTTTGCTTTCGTTTTGGCGAGTAGTTGCTCTGCCTCAATTTCCGTTAAAGCAACTGCTTTCCCTTGTGCAGGCCATTTAAATCCGCCCGTTGCAAAAGCAATGGCTAAGTCTTGATTAGACTTTTGTATTTTTTTTAGTAAGTCATCTAAAAATGAGAATGTTGCTTTCGCTCCTGGTCCACTATGATAACCATGGACATTGTACGCCATAACAGTATACTTTGGGCCATCGGGCAATTTCATATCAAATGGAAAACGCGGTTCTAATACAACATTTAGTGTGATATTTTTTTTGGATAATTGTTGATAAAGCTCTTCTAAAAAAAGTAGATATTTCGGAAGATCCTCTTTCGCTACCTTTTCATAATCAATTTCTATTCCCTTGACCTGATATTGCTCAACAATTTGCAATATATTATCGATATGCTTTTGTCTTGTTGAAGTATCTTGGAGCAGGCGATGTAATAACTTACTATCCTTCTGAACTGATGGGGCGTTATCTGTAACATAGTCATTGATTAACGTAAGTATCACAGAATGTGTTGCATGAAATTGTTGCTGTGTTTGTTGCAACATCTCTACCGCATTATCTGTTAATAATAATTGATCTTTACTGTTGAAATAAGCGCCAAATACACGAACATCCTGTAGACCCTGCTGTGAATTTTTCACATCTTCTATTGCTGATTTTTTTTGCCATTCGGGCAACCAAATAGATAATTGCAACTTATTTTTATTCTTTAGCTCTTCCTTTGCTTCAACCGGAACTTCTTTACTATTGCTACATGCTGTGATAATTAGTAGTGCCATACAGATAAACAAAATAAATTTTCTCACGTGAATCTAACTTCCCCTCGGTTTAGAAGGTTTCAATAAAGAAGTCTACAACGTTATTAAACAAAGTCGTTGTTTTATACTTCACTTTATCAAAATTCGTATATTGATTTGAAAAGAGTGTCGTCTTGTTTCCATCTGTTATTAATAGATCATCGATCAATGTATCGTAAATATCATCTTCATACTGTTCATGTGTCGTATCTTTTTTACTATACATTGCTCCGATTCCTAATTGTGTCCCATTAATAACTGGATTTACCTTTATTGTCTTCGATAATTCATCGTCGACATTTATCTCTATTTTATCTTTATTCACAGCGATATTAAATACTCTTTTTTGTGTTAAATTTCGTGGATATTCATCTTCATCAATTCTCGAACCTTTTTGTGTATCTTGATAGTTATAAACAGTTGCTTTATTAAATGCGTATTGTTCTTCATCCCACTTAATATCATTTAACTGCAAGCGTTCCTTTTCAACAACACTTGCTCCAGGTAATTTTTCTGACACAACGATCTCATTGTCTATTAATGCAATACGCATATAGCTATTGCTTTTTTCATCATAGTTCACATATAGAGATTGCTGCCCTACTACATTTCCTTTAAAAGCAAAATTGACATTATATTGATTAGGCAATTCATCCTTTAAAATAATGCGCCCTTCACTGGATGGTGCAGACGTTATAATGATTTCATTATTTTTAAATTCTGCAGCGCCATTAATAATGGACCATTTTTTTGCTTGTTGAGCATCCCCTACTTCAAATGCTACATTTTGTTTACTCGCTTGACGGATTTTCATCATCACATGGTTTGTTGACCAATATGGCGATACTTGTAATCGGCTTAAGTTATAGAGATCTGCGTCTTTGTTATTATAGGCACCCAGCTCTAAATTGAAATGCATACCAAATGTCTTTTTAATTTCGGTATCGTTAATACTCTCTACTAAAGGGTCCATGTTATTGTAAAGTGCATTGGCATGCATAATGGCATACGCCTTTGGCACTTCATCTAACTTTTCTTCATAAATATCGTGCATTAATTTATAATCCTTTTTAATTCGCGTCTCCATTTCTTTACGCGTTTCACTCGGAATCATAAACTGATTGCGAATAAAGTCCATTAAATAGTGATTATAATATTCGATTGTCGTTTTATTTGGCACATCATTCTCGTCGATCATGCCTAATGACTGTCCTTGATCATTATAAATATTAATATACGTCAGACGGTATCCATTGGAACCTAATTCCCAAAAGCCACTTTTTTGCATCAGTAATAAATCTTTAGGTTTTAAAAATTTATTGTCTCTCGTATCCATCTTATTGGCATACGTAAACATGGTTGCTTTATAATTTAACTCTTCCATAATGTTTTGAGCGAAAATACTTGAGTCTGTGCGTCCATCTTCAAATGATAAAAACAATGCTTTCTCTGGTAGAGGTTTGTTCTTTTCATAAAAATCTACTATATCTTGCTGGGTAATCGTTTTGTAACCTTGCCTTTCAAGTAACTCCAACTGTTTTTCCAAGTTCTTTCTGGACACGTATTTTGGAGAATCATTTCTACTTACGCCAAAGTAGGATAATGCAATAAAACCATCTTTATTAATTAGAGGAACTGTTTCCTCTTCTTTTTTTTCTGTTAAGAACACGACACGTATTAAAATCACCGCTAAAAATACAACGATAACGAATTGAGCAATAGAACGAAGTAATTTTCTGCGATTTTTTTTAGCTGGATCTAATACAACATTTTTTTCACTCATTCCTTCTCACCCATTTTTCTTATTTTCAGCATTGAAAATCGGGATTTCCGAATCTTTTGTTTTTCCAATTTCTTTTCCCTTGCCAATACATCTTGAGGTGTTTCTCTTGTGCCCCAAGTTGATTTCCAAAATGTCACCCACGCCACAGGCATTTGCCAAAGTAAAATAAATTCGTAGAAAAGGACAAATATAAAGCCAAACGTCCACAACTTACTTCGTCTAAAGAATAGGTGGGCCAAGCTCATCAGCATTGCCATTAACATTAGGCCCATTAAAAATGTTGTTGGAAATATCCCATGCATAATAGGCACATAGATTAAATTGTAAACTACGACAATCGGTGCTGCGATTGGTACAATTAAACCAATGATAAAGAACAAAAACATAAAAGGTTCTTTTTTCCACATAAATAAAAATGCTCGTAACGACTCTCGTAACCATGATCGTTTCCAGCGCATTTGTTGCGACAAAAAGACTTTTGTCTCTGAAGGTACAATTGTAGAACATACGGCATTATCTTGATAACCTGTGCGATGCGTCTTTAAAATATAGTTCGTCATACTACGATCATCACCAAAAGTTGCCGGTTGCCCTAAGAACTTTTGATTTAACCACGCTGTTTCATTTTTTAATATAAGTTCTTTTCGATAGCATGCCAGTGGCCCCGATAAGCATGTTACGGTGTCAAACCAAGACTCTGCCGCTTTCATTATACGAAAGGCTATATAATATCGAACCGTTTGTAGTTTTGTTAGCGCATTTGTAAACTTGTTTTCTACTTCTGTTCTTCCTGCTACACCGCCCATTTTAGGATCCTGGAAAGGTTGTACTAAATTTCGAATGGCGTGAGGCTCTAAGAAGCTATCTGAATCGACGAAAACGACTAAATCATGTTTGGCCAAATGCACTCCCGCTATTAACGCTTCACGCTTTCCCCCATTTTGAGGTAACTTATGAAATTTCAAACGTCCCTCTGTTTTAAAACGCCCACCTTCCCGATGAATTAGCTCAATCATGTTATTGGCGGCTTCCTCTGTTCTATCTGTAGAGTAATCATCTACGACAATAACTTCTAATTTATCCACAGGGTAATATTGATTGATACAGCTTAAAATGGTTCTATGAATCCATTGTTCTTCATTAAATACTGGAATAATAATAGAAACACCGGGTTCATATTGAGGATTGATTGGCACATTCCTATAGAAAATACCAAACAAATATCTACTTAGAAGAAATGTAGCTGCGATTATACTATATAAATATAAGAACTTATTAAACTTAAAATAGATGACACTTTCAGCACGCATTAAGACAACGATAAGTGAAACAATAAATAAAAATAAACTCGCTACAAAAATTGAAAGTCCCCAACGTTTTTTCGTTAAATACTCATTTAAAGGATTTAAAAATTCAAACGCATAGTAGTATCTCGTTTTTCCATCTACCTCTTTTGTAAATTGACGGACTACTTTAGCTTTTAACTTTACTTTTGATTCATAACCCTCAGGCATCGCTCCATCAGGTATTGTGAACTGCATCGTAACAATTTCATCAGCTAATAATTTATTTGCACTATCCGTATAAACAAGGATACCTGTCACCGAAATATCTTCAGCATAATATTGATAAGGATTCTTTTGTCTAGCTCTTTTAATGTTCACTTCAAATGCAGTTTCATAACGCAAACTTAATAACTGTAAACGATAAATTTCATTTACATTTGTAGGGTCAATATCCCCGCCTTCTGTTTGGTACGAAGCCCCTCGACGATTAACGAGGCTCCGTACATTTTCAGGATCAGGAATATTCGATAAAATACGTCGATCAGAGCGCGGCATTGTTAAAATCTCTTTTTTCTTTTTCATGATTATCAATTCACTTTCTTATTTGAATCTTCTTCAATCCAAGTCGACATTTTTGCAAAACTATAGCCTTGCTTTTGAAGTTGTTCAATAATTAATGGCAGTGCTTCGACTGTTTTTGTACCGTCTAATATATGCATCACCACTACCTTTCCTGGAGCAGCCCTACTCATAACCCGATCATAAATATCTTGTGCCGTATAATCTAAGTTCCAATCAAATGATGCAATATCGTACATGGCGATGGTTTGAACGCCAGTAGCGGCAATAATTTTAGCAGACTCCTCATTGATAACACCTTGATTTGGTCTAAAATACAATAACGGTGATTCCTGTAGAGCATACGTGAGTGCTTGGTGTGCCTTCAATACATCTTCTTGTAACTCCTCTGGTGTCATCGTTGTTACATCAACATGATTATAAGAATGACTCGCTACTTCGTGTCCTCGATCAACAATTAATCGTGCTAATTGAGGGTTTTTTTCTACACCCTTCCCGATTAAGAAAAATGTACATTGAATATTGTACTTATCTAAAACATCTAAAATTTCCTTCGTTCGTTCCTCACTTGCCCAGTCATCAAAGGATATAGCAATTTCTTTTTTTGTTGTATTTTTTCGATAATATACATGCGGTTGGACATTTTCGTATGCCGGATTTATTTTTATCGCATCATAGCCTTTAATATCTTCTAACGATTTAACCAAATATTCGTTTTCAAATACGTCCGTTAACGTAGAAAATATAAAGCCTTTTTCTTTGCCAAACTGTGCAAGTAACGGGACAACATCAATGACAGCCGGATTAATATACGTATTTAAATGGATGACTGAACCACTATCTACATACTTTCGAATATACGTCATCATTTCATCTGCACTTTGCATATTACGATCTTTCGGATTAACAGATGCCTCTACAACAGCTTTCATATTAAGAGCATTTGTAGCATAACGCATATTGTCTGTTGCGTCCCCTGAACGACTTCTCACGTACTTCGGTGTATAACCTAATTGCTCTTCAAAAATTTGATTTGTTAAATATATTTCCTTATAAGTTTCTTCATAATCAATATCTGCCATATCAGGGAACGTTAATGTACCGTTTTCTACTTCATGGCCTTTGCTCAATATGTTCTTAACCAATTCAGGTTCTTGTGCTAGACGCATACCTTCGATAAAAAACGTTGCCTTGATGTTCGATTGGTCCAATACCTTTAAAAGCTTTTGCATTGTCTCATTGTCCGCAAGTCCATTAAACGTTAATGCCACTTTCGGAGTAAGAATATTGGCATGACGTAAAATATCGCTCATCGTTCCATCATGTTCTTTTATTTCAATCGACGAATCTACTGGTGCAACTTGACTTTGTGTTTCGGATTGACATCCTGCTATGAACAAAGCGACTAGTAAACTACATAATTTTAGTCTTTTCATTTCCACACAGTTCTCCTTACAATTTATGATAGTTTTTATTGGCAAATAAAAAATGGGTATTCCGTGTATCAAAAATTAATGCAGCATATTGATCGAGCAATCCATAATCAATTTCTGCATGATTCGTTAAAATTAATACAGCTTCAGCTTCTTCAATTAATTGTTTCGATAATGCAACAGTATTAAGTGTGTATTGGTTGACTGAAAAAGTTTCGATAAATGGGTCCACAACCATGACATCATATTGCTTCTCCAATAATTCTTGGATGACTTGGAGCGCAGGAGATTCACGGAAATCATTAATATTTGGCTTATACGTGACACCAATAACAATAATCTTTCCTGCTCGAAGCTCTTTCTTCTGTGCCATTAGATAATTTTCCAATCTTTCAACCACAAAGCTTGGCATTGAATCATTGATTTTATCTGCCGTCTCAATTAATGAAGCCGTAATACCATGTTGCTGTCCTGCCCATAATAAATATTTAGGGTCAACAGGGATGCAATGCCCGCCTACCCCCGGACCAGGTGTAAATGGCATAAATCCATATGGTTTTGTGGAAGCAGCTTCAATTACTTCCCAAATATCTACATTCATTTTGTAGCATACTTTACTTAGCTCATTAACAAGTGCGATATTGATTTGGCGAAATGTATTTTCGAGTAACTTCTCCATCTCAGCAACCTTTGGATTAGAAACAGGAAAAACATTGGTATTGATGATTGTTTCGTAAAATAGTTTTGCTATTTCTAAACATGCTTCTGTTACACCACCGACTACTTTCGGTGTATTTGAAACGGTAAAATTAATATTTCCAGGATCAACACGTTCAGGGGAATAAGTTAAAAAGATATCCTGCCCAATCACATAATTACTTTTTTCTAAAATTGGTTGAACGACCTCTTCTGTCGTTCCAGGGTACGTCGTGCTTTCAAGAATCACTAGAGTATTAGCAGAAATATATTGTGCGATTGATTCGGACGCATCTTCAATGTAAGTAATATTCGGCGTACCATCTGCTGATGTTGGAGTTGGAACACAAATAATCATGACATCTACATTTGCAAGCTTTGAAAAATCCGCAGTCGTTTCAAATTTCTCTTCTTTTAAGACCTCTTGGATAACAGCATTAGATAAATCTGCAATATAACTTTCTCCATTCGTTAACTTAGCGATTTTTTCGGTACTTTTATCAATACCGATTACTTGAAACCCTTTTTTAACCATTTCTATAGCGAGTGGTAATCCTACATATCCGAGCCCGATTACACCAATTTTCGCCTGTTTTGTTATGATTTTTTTCGATAAAGCTATTTTTGGTGAGTCAATTTTAATCCCCATAAACAAATTACCCCTTTACCTATTTTTAAACATTAAATACAAAAAAATCCTTTTTCGTGCAAAAAGCATTTATATTGATAATTCTCTTGCCACCACAAAAAAGCACACATTTCCAACATACCTATAGTACTAATATCAACTAAACAAATTCTAAACAATTTTTAAATAAATGTATAAATAACTATTTTAAATAAGTTAATTTCCCCAAAAAATTCAATATAATTCTTTAGTATTATATCATTTTTGGTAAATTAATACATGCACTATTTTTCTAAATATAATTAACTAGATGCAAAGATAAAAATGATTAAACAAAAAAGTATCGTCCCACTCCGATTGCATGTAAACTTGCTATACAATCATTATGGAACAACAGTTTTATTGCATTACATTAAAATGGAAAGACCCTTTCAAAATTGTTCACCTTTTCACGCACCTCTTTTTAACTGTATTAATTAAAGTCCCGTTGTAACACTGAACAATGTTAATAATTCACATTTAACATTCTTTCTATCGTTTTTTAGAACCCTCTTACGTACGTAAGAGGGTGATTACGGATAGTATTCTTACATAAAAAAAGAGTATGTAAGTTTTCACTTACATACTCTTTTTAAAAGCTACATATTATTTAACTGGTACTACTGCACCTTTCCATTCATCTAGAATGAAGTCTTGGATTTCTTTAGAAGTTAATACTTCTAATAATTTTTTAATTTCTGGTTTATTTTCATCTCCAGCACGTACCGCAATAATGTTCACATATGGAGATTCTTTGTCTTCTAGCGCAATTGCATCTTTGATTGGGTTTAGACCATTATCGATTGCGTAGTTAGAGTTGATAAGGACTGCGTCGCCTTCTTCATTTTCAAACATTTGAACAAGTAGTTCTGGTGCAGTATTCGCATCAAATTTAAAGTCTTTCGGATTATCTACAATATCTTTAATTTCAGCTGCAGTTTTATCGATACCATCTTTTAATTTAATTAAGCCTTTCGCTTCTAATAATGACAGCATACGACCATGGTCTGAAACAGAATTAGATAATAAGATTGTTGCACCTTTAGGAAGGTCTTCAAGAGTTTTATATTTTTTAGAGTAAATACCGATTGGCTCGATATGTACACCGCCAGCATTTACAAAGTCATAGCCATTATCTTTAATTTGTAAATTTAAATAAGGGATATGTTGGAAATAGTTTGCATCGATTGTTCCTGAATCTAAATCTTGGTTTGGTAATACATAATCTTGGTATGTTTCGATTTCTAAGTCAATGCCTTCTTTAGCTAAAATCGGTTTTGCTTTTTCTAAAATAACTGCGTGAGGTGTGTTAGAAGCACCTATTTTTAATGTTACTTTTTCTTCAGTTTTTGCACTGTCGTCTGCCTTATCTCCAGAGCCTGCTTCATCTTTGTTACCAGCACCACAAGCTGCTAAAGCTAGTACAAGTACTGATAAAAATAATCCTGCTAATAACTTCTTCATTTGTCTACACTCCCTTTATTTTGTTCAAACCATAATATGTTAGCGGTAAATAACCGGTATAACCTTTTTAACGTTTGTCTGTTTTCGAAGTAATCATATCGCCAATCCATTGGATGATAAATACGACTACTAAGATCAAAATAGTTGCCATTAATGTCACATCTTGGCGATTACGTTGGAAGCCATCTAAAAAGGCTAAGTTTCCTAGACCGCCAGCACCAATAATACCAGCCATCGCCGTATAGCCAACAAGGGCAACAGCCGTTACCGTAATCCCAGAAATAAGTGCTGGTAATGATTCTGGAATTAGTACTTTCCATATAATCGTGGACGTTTTAGCACCCATTGAGCGAGCTGCTTCTATAACGCCCTTATCAATTTCTCGTAGTGCTATTAATACCATTCGGGCATAGAATGGTGCTGCACCAATAATAAGTGCTGGTAAAGCTGCATCTGCTCCACGGATTGTCCCAAGTAAAAACTTTGTAAACGGTATTAGTAAAATAATTAACACGATAAATGGTATCGAACGGAATATATTGACGATCGACCCCGTTAAAAAGTTAACGATTTTATTTGCCCATAATTGGTTTGGGCTCGTTAAAAAGAGGATAATACCAATGGCTAAACCAAGTATGAATGTGATGACCGTTGAAATAGTGGTCATATAAAGTGTTTCGTATGTGGCAGACCACATTTTTTCCCAGTCGACATTCGGAAAGAGACTAGTTAGCATTTGCAATCACCTCCGTTTGTACTTCAACTGTATTCAAATAATTTAATGCAGCTGCTACATTTGTCTCTGAGCCATCAATTTGCACAACAAGTGTGCCGTATGCGCCGTTTTTAGTTTGTGAGATATTACCATGAACAATACTAATTTCTACATCAAACTGCTTCACTAAATGCGATATTACGGGTTGCTCGGTTTTTTCTCCTACAAAGACAAGTTTGACCAGTTGTCCTGTAGGATAATTTGCTCTAAGCTGTGCAACAGTCTCTTGCGTTTCCTTCGTATCAGTAATTTGAGAGACGAATTTTTTTGTAATAGCCGCTTGAGGTGCTTGGAACACTTGCAATACTTCTCCGCGTTCTACAATTTCTCCAGCCTCCATCACCGCCACGCGATGACAAATTTTGCGAATAACATGCATTTCATGCGTAATTAACACAATGGTTAAGCCTAATCGTTCATTAATATCAACAAGTAAATCGAGAATTGCATCTGTAGTTTCTGGATCAAGTGCAGATGTAGCTTCGTCACATAACAATACTTCAGGATTATTGGCAAGTGCTCGCGCTATACCAACTCGTTGCTTTTGACCACCTGATAGCTGTGATGGGTACGCTTTATCGCGACCTTCTAAGCCAACGAGTGCAATTAGTTCTTTCACACGTGCTTCTCGCTCACGCTTAGAAACGCCTGCGATTTCTAGTGGAAAAGCAATGTTTTCTGCCACTGTTCGAGACCAAAGTAAGTTAAAATGTTGGAAAATCATACTTACCTTTTGTCTAGCATCACGGAGCTTTTGCCCCTTAATAGATGAAAATTCTTGGTTGTTGACCTTCACTGTACCTGTCGTAGGTTTTTCTAAACCGTTTAATAAACGAATCATCGTACTTTTACCAGCACCACTGTAGCCGATAATGCCAAAAATTTCACCTTTGTTAATCGAAAGATTTACATCTTTGACAGCAGTCAATTCGCCATTTGCGGTTTTGTATTTCTTCGTAATATTTTGAAGCTGTATCATAGCGAATACTCCTTTTCTCATATAGAAAACCCCTTCTCTCAAGACAAGTAGAAGGGGTCACGTACTTTATACGCTAAACCGTTCTCTCATCTTTCAAAGATAAATCTTTGGGTGATTTGGCACCTTTTCACAAATGTGATGGTTGCCGGGCTTCATAGGGCACTTCCCTCCGCCGCTCTTTATAAGAGTTCGATATATTTAATAGTTTTTTAATATATTTGTTACTTTACCACGCTAGCAAAGTTCAGTCAATTGGTTTTTTTAACAATTCGTATAAAAATGGTACGGATTGAAAGGCATAAATCTTATCAATAACCTTTCCACCATCGCTAACGAGTAAACAAGGTACACTTTCAATTTGAAAATCAAAAGCTATTTGTTCTAGAAAATTGATGTTTGCCTTGCCTATTTTCACCTCTGGTAGTAACTGTTCAATGATATTCATCATTTTGGATGCAACGGCACAAGTTCCGCACATCGGTGTATATAAATAAAAGGCAGTTTTGTCTCCAGACTTTACAGCCGTTTCCCACTGCTCTTTTGACCATTCTTCCATGATTTCACGCAACCTTACAAAATATATTCATTATGGATTGAAAAATGTGCACGCAATAAAATCGTCGCTAGCACTTTCCTCGGTGTTGTTTCTACTTCTTTATATGTTGGCATTGTCCGTAAATGCTCAGCCTCTGGATAATGTCTATCCATTAATGCTCGTAGTTTATCGCCTGATGTATCCGCATCAAAAAATGTATAGAGCTCACAGCCCTCATATGGGTCGAGTAATTCTTCTAATTGATGCACACCAATTGTACCATTTGTACAAAGGATTGTAACATCTTCACTCAGAATAGGTTCAATTTGAAGCTTATCCGAACGGCCTTCCACGATTAAACATTTCCCTTCGAACATCACGCCACCCCCATTTAGACAGTTATCTACTACAGCATACCATTTGAATAACCGAATTTCATACTATTGCATCGCAATTTCGGGCGTTTCTGTGATAACTTATTGAGCTAGCAATTCCTATGATGCGCCGAAAAACTGTAGCATGATATAATAAAAAACGCCGGCAAATTTTCCGACGTTTTTCTATTACAGGCTTGTTTATTCTGCAATCAATTTTTCGTATTGCTCAGCTGTCATAAGGTTTTCAATCTCTGATGCATCAGCAGGCTCTACAACGATCATCCATGCTTTTTCATATGGTGATTCATTTACGAATTCTGGGCTATCTTCTAAGTCTGCATTTACTTCAACTACAGTACCTGAAATTGGTGCGTAAAGTTCAGAAACAGTTTTTACTGATTCTACACTACCGAATGGATCATCTGTTTTAATTTCATCGCCAACTTGTGGAAGCTCAACGAAAACGATATCTCCTAGTTCTGATTGTGCGAAGTGAGAAATACCGATACGTACTTTACCATCTTCTAATTTTACCCATTCGTGTTCTTCAGAGTAACGTAAGTCTTTAGGTGTGCTCATGCCAAAAACCCCTCCATAAATATGTAATATATTCACTATCAGTGTGCCATACTTCTATCATAAAAACAAGGATAAAAGCAGTTATTTCCAAGCTTGCTCAAATTCTGTTTCTTTAAAACCTAATGTTACTTTTTTTCCATCTGTCACGATTGGTCGTTTCATTAGCATACCATCTGACGCAAGCAGTGTAAGTTGCTCATCTTCCGGCATTTCCGCCAATTTATCCTTCAATCCAAGTTCACGGTATTTCATGCCAGAAGTGTTAAAAAACTTCTTCAGTGGTAACCCGCTCGCTTGCCAATATTGCTTTAATTGTTCTTTCGTAGGTGCTTGTTCAACGATGTGTACCTCTTCGTATGAAACGCCATTGTCGTTTAACCACTTCTGTGCTTTTTTACAAGTTGTACATTTAGGATAATGGATAAATTGAATCATATTTGTAGGCTCCTCTACTATCATTTTCTGTAGTATACCATCATAATCAGTATGTGCCAAAATGAAACAATTATAATTGTTTGAGTGCCTGACACCAGTGGATTTCAGAATTGTTTCGGTGCCTGGCACTTCCGCGGGCAAATTGTATGAGTGCCTGGCACTAAAACAGACTGTAGATTAAGGTATCTACAGTCTGTTCATAGCTAGTATTAGACGATGAATTTTTCAGCTTCGATAAGTTTAACTGAAGCTTCACGTTTTTTAGCAATAAGGTTATAAGGGTTGTTGCGAGTCAGTTTGCGAAGCGCTGACAATGTCATCCGTGCAGCATCTCCATCTGCTGAAGCAAGAATCGTATCCTTTGCCTCTTTTTCAATTTCTGCAAATGCTTCTTGGCAGAAAATTTGCGTGTAAAGTAATTTTTGTTGTGATTTTTCTGCACCCTCACGTGCAATCGCTTTGTCTGTACGTAACACAGCAGACTCCATAGCGAATAGTTGGTTTGCAATATTCGCGATATTTACCAATACTTCTTGCTCTTGGTCAAGCTTCGCACCGTAGCGTTGTGCTGCCATACCTGCTGCTAACACAGCGATTTTCTTAGCATTTTTCACAAGATATTTTTCTTGTGCTAGTGGTTCTGTACCTACTTCTTCCGGCATCATCATCAGCAATTCTTGTTGTAAATTTTGTGCGACTTGCAATAATGGCAATTCGCCTTTTAATGCTTTTTTCATAAATGTGCCAGGCACAATCATGCGGTTAATTTCATTTGTTCCTTCGAAAATGCGATTAATTCGAGAGTCGCGATAAATGCGCTCTACCTCATATTCTGCCATAAAGCCATAGCCACCATGTAATTGTACCGCTTCATCAGCAATATAATCCAATGTTTCTGACCCAAACACTTTCGCAATCGAACATTCAATTGCATATTCTGCTATTGCATTGGCAATGACTTTCCCTTGCTTTTGTTCTTCAGGGCTTAATTGGCTTAGACGATCTTCGAATAATCCCACTGTACGATAATTTAATGATTCTGACGCATATAATTGAGACGCCATAGTCGATAGCTTTTCTTTTGTTAGGTTGAAATCAGAAAGCTTTGTTTTAAATTGTTGACGTTGGTTCGTATATTGAATAGCTAGCTCTAATGCACGTTTTGAGCCACCGATTGTACCGACACCTAATTTATAGCGACCGATATTTAAAATGTTAAAGGCAATGACGTGTCCACGACCTACTTCACCAAGCAGATTTTCAACAGGTACTTCTGCATCTTCAAGCACTAATGTACGAGTTGATGAAGATTTAATACCCATTTTCTTTTCTTCTGGCCCAACAGAAACACCATTATATGCACGTTCTACGATAAATGCCGAGAATTTATCGCCATCGATTTTTGCATACACTACAAATACGTCAGCAAATCCAGCATTTGTAATCCATTGTTTTTCACCATTTAAAACATAATGAGTACCAGCAGCATTTAGCTTGGCAGTCGTTTTAGCACCTAATGCATCTGAACCCGAACCTGGCTCTGTTAAAGCATACGCTGCAATTAACTCACCTGAAGCAAGCTTTGGTAAATACTTTTGCTTTTGCTCTTCGTTCCCAAAAAGCACGATTGGTAATGAACCAATCCCCACATGCGCACCATGTGTAATCGAGAAACCACCTGCTACAGACATTTTTTCTGCGATTAATGCCGAAGAAACTTTATCTAAACCAAGACCTTCATATTCTTCCGGTACATCCGCCGCTAATAGGCCTAGCTCACCAGCGATTTTTAATAAACGTACGGAATGTTCGAACTCATGATGTTCTAAGTTTTCAACGACGGGTAATACTTCATTCGCCACGTACTCTTCCGTTGTTTTGGCAATCATTTTTTGCTCGTCTGTAAAATCTTCGGGTGTAAATACGCGATCTAATGCCACGTCCTCAATAATAAATCCGCCGCCTTTAATGATATCTGTAGTTTTTTCTGTCATGTCCAATTCCTCCTTATTTTTCGGTGCCAGGCACGCATACAATTCGCAATTCTTAAACAATTAATTTTTACACAATTTATAGAATCTCAAATACCCCAGCAGCGCCCATACCGCCGCCGATACACATTGTGACAACTCCGTATTTTTTACCTTGACGTTTCAGCTCATGAATAAGTTTTAATGTTAAAATTGCACCGGTTGCGCCAAGTGGATGTCCTAATGCAATTGCGCCACCATTGACATTAACCTTCTCTTGGTCGATGCCTAAATGACGTACAACTTGTAAAGACTGCGAAGCAAATGCTTCGTTAATTTCCCACAAATCGATATCCTCTATAGATAAACCTGCAATTTCAAGTGCTTTCGGTACTGCAACGATTGGACCGATGCCCATCACTTCTGGAGGAACACCGCCCACCGCAAAGCCTAAAAACTTCGCCATTGGTGTCATCCCTTGCTTTTCAGCTTCCTCACGATCCATCACCAAAACTGTTGCTGCACCATCAGAAGTTTGTGAAGCGTTACCTGCTGTCACACTACCTTTTACATGAAAGGCAGGACGAAGTTTCGCTAAACCTTCTACAGATGTGCCAGGGCGGACCCCCTCATCCATACTGAAAGTAAATTTTTTCACCTGTAGTTTATTATTAGCATCCACATAATGTTGTTCTACTTCAATTGGGACGATTTCATCATTAAATTTGCCTTCTTGAATTGCTTTTTCTGCAAGTACATGCGAGCGTACCGCAAATGCATCTTGATCTTCACGGCTAACATTATACTGTCGTGCGACTTCCTCGGCTGTATGTCCCATCCCCATATAATATTGAGGGGCTGTTTCAGCTAATGTTGGATTTAAGCGTGGTGTATTCCCTACCATTGGTACCATACTCATAGACTCAACACCGCCAGCAAGAATTGCCTTTGAATGACCAAGCATAATCCGTTCAGCTGCATACGCTATTGCCTGTAAACCCGATGAACAAAAACGATTAATAGTCAAAGCAGGTGTCGTATCTGGCAGCCCTGCAAGCGCACCAATGCTACGTGCTACATTCATGCCTTGCTCTGCTTCAGGCATTGCACACCCTAAAATTAAGTCATCAATAGGCCCTTCATAGCCCGCTCTTTTCAATGTCTCTTTGACAACTGCTGCTCCAAAATCATCTGGTCTTACTGTTGCTAATGAACCTTTTTTCGCTTTTCCAATAGGAGTTCGTGCTCCTGCTACAATAACGGCTTCACGCATCGTCTAAATCCCCCTTTGTTTCATGTGCAAATATAGTCATCTATCTAATTAGTTACGAAGTGGTTTGCCCTTTAACAACATATGTTGCATTCTTTGCTGCGATAGTGGATCTGCTACCAGACTTAAGAATGCTTCACGTTCTAAGTTTAATAGATATTGTTCATCTACTAATGTGCCGTATGGTACTTTTCCACCTGCGATAACATACGCTAACTTCTTGGCAATTTTTAAATCATGTTCACTGATGAAGCCTGATTCAAACATCCCTTGAGCACCGATTAGTAACGTACCGTAACCTGATGCACCGACAACAGGAACTTTTGTTGGCACCGGTGGTTGGTAGCCTGCCTCATAGAGTGCCAAAGCAGCCTGCTTTGCATCATAAATTTGGTGATCTGCATTGACTGAAATACCATCTGCAAAGTTTAGGAAGTTATTGTCTCGTGCTTCCTCACCTGAAGTTGATACTTTCGCCATGGCAATTGTTTCAAATACTTTATTGGCAATTTGTTGATAATCTACTTCCACACCATGCGGTAAACCTTTTAAGAATTTTTGGTAAAGTGCTTTGTTACCGCCACCCCCAGGAATTAAGCCAACACCGACTTCTACTAAGCCCATATAAGTTTCCATCGTCGCTTGGATATGTGCAGCAGGTAAGCATACTTCTGCGCCCCCACCTAATGTCATAGCGAACGGTGCAGCGACAACTGGTTTTCTTGAATATTTTATTTTTTGCATAGCATCTTGGAATGCTTTAATAACAAAATCTAATTCGAAAATGTTATCATCCTGTGCTTCTACTAAAATCATGCCTAAGTTCGCTCCGACACAGAAGTTTTTACCTTGGTTTCCGATTACCAAGCCTTTATAATTTGCTTCTACTTCGTCTATTGCGTAGTTAATCATTTGAATAATATCTAAACCAATGGCATTGGATTGGGAATGGAACTCTAGTAACGCAATACCGTCACCCAAATCTATTAAGCTAGCACCGCTATTGGACTTAATAACACCATGTTTTTTCTTATAACGCTTTAAGTTAATTTCTTTCTCATTCACTGGAACTTTCACGTATTGTGAGCCGTTATAATACGCTACGTCACCATCTATTTCTGAATAGAATGTAGTAAAGCCCTGCGCTAACATATCTTTCACAAATAGTGGAACTTCTCGACCTTCTGCCTCCATTTTCGCAACAGATTCTGTTACACCAATGGCATCCCAAATTTCAAATGGACCTTGCTGCCAGCCGAATCCCCACTTCATGGCATTGTCTATTGCGACGATATCATCAGCAATTTCACCATGTAACTGTGCAGAGTAAATTAGTGTAGGTGCAAAAATCCCCCATAATAGCTCACCTGTGCGGTCTTTCGCATATGTTAATGCTTTCACTTTGTTCGCTAATCCGCGCGTTTGTTTCGCCATTTCAATTGAAGGAGTTTGTAATTTTTTCGCGGGACTATATGCTAATGTAGTTGGATCAATTTCTAAAATTTCTTTCCCTTGCTTTTGGAAGAAACCTTGACCAGACTTTGCACCTAGCCAGCCGTTTGTCACCATTTTTTGTAAAAACTCAGGTACTGCAAATACTTGCTGTTCCTCGCCTGCCGTTTGGTCATATACATTTTTTGCCACATGTATAAATGTATCTAAGCCAACGACATCTAATGTACGGAAAGTAGCTGATTTTGGGCGACCAATGAGCGGCCCTGTCACTGAATCTACCTCTCCGACTGAATAACCACCTTGCATCATTTGCTGTAAAGTGATTAACAGACCGTATGTGCCGATGCGATTGGCAATAAAGTTTGGTGTATCCTTAGCCAATACAACACCTTTCCCAAGAATGTCCTCACCGAATTTTTTCATAAAGTCAACAACGTCTGGTGTTGTTGTCGTTGCCGGAATCACTTCAAGTAATTTTAAATAGCGCGGAGGGTTGAAGAAGTGTGTCCCTAAAAAATGTTGTTGGAAATCTTCTGAACGTCCTTCAGCCATCGCATTAATGCTAATGCCCGATGTATTAGAACTGATTATTGTACCTGGCGTACGAACAGCATCAATTTTTTCATACAAGCTTTGTTTAATCGCTAGATTTTCTACGACAACTTCAATAATCCAATCGACATCTTTCAGTTTGTCTAAATCGTCTTCAAAATTCCCCACCGTTAGAAGCGATAAGTTTTTCTTAGAAGTAAGTGGTGCTGGTTTTTGCTTTAATAACTTTTGAAGAGCTCCATTTACAAAGCGGTTTCTTACAGTTGGATGTGCTAACGTAAGCCCCTTTGCTTCCTCCTCTTTCGTTAGTTCCTTCGGTGCAATGTCTAATAATAATGTTGGAATACCGATGTTTGCTAAATGTGCTGCAATGCCAGAACCCATTACCCCAGAACCTAGAACAGCCGCTTTTTTAATGTTGTAAGTCACAAGCAATTCCCCCTTATTCTCCCATTGAATGAATGACCATTCATTTTTTGGTCAAAAAAAATCAAAATTGTGCTTCGGCGTTTTTGTGCATAGATTTTGGCCCATATAGCCTGAATGCGAAGTTTTCACACTAGCATCGCTCAAAATCTGTGACAGTCGCTAAACACTTATTTTCACTCAATTCACTTTCTTAAATTACGAGAAATGTCTTCCACTGAATGAAAATAAAACTACTTTTTCTGTTTTTAGTGTAGATTATTTTGTCTAAATTAGCAATCTTTTTTCTATAATTATTTTTGCGATATACAACTTTTTTTGTTTTTTACGAGCGAAAACAAGACAATAAGTAGCTTCCACATATCCCAAACAGATAACTTTCAGGTTGAAGAGAAAATGTGTAAAATGGAAAGCAAGGAGAGTGATTTACTAATGAAAACAATAACAACTGCAGAGCAATTTAATGAGCTTATTGCTGGTGAACAAAAAGTACTTGTAAAATTTTATGCTGGCTGGTGCCCAGATTGCACACGTATGAATATGTTCATCGATCCAATTATTGAAGAGTACAACCAATTTGATTGGTATGAGCTTAACCGTGACGAGCTACCTGAAATCGCTGATAAATACGATGTAATGGGTATTCCAAGTTTATTAATTTTCCAAAACGGTGAAAAATTAGCCCACTTACATAGTGCGAACGCTAAAACACCTCAACAAGTTACTGAGTTTTTAGCTGCTCAACAATAATACATCGTAACAAACGTAAAAATAGTATGCTGGGTATCCCTTGGCATACTATTTTTTCTTCTATATCAATCGAAAACAAACACCTTATTAAAAACACGTACATAATAAAGCGTATTTTGGAAGGGAGATAATAATGAAACAGCATTTGTCATTACAAGGCACATCACAATACGATGCATCCATCGCAGCTCATTATCGTAACTCTGCCTGTGGACCGACAACAGTCCATGTCATCCTAAAGTACTTTAATCCTTTAGCTCCATCGGTAAATGACCTTTACCAAATCCTAGGTAGCACCAAAGTTGGTTTGTTTAAATGGCGTTTAATTACTAACCTTCGAAAGCTGTTACCAACATGGGATATACGCAATTGCACATTAAAAGAGGCACTGCAAGAAATTGACGCAGGTCGCCCCGTAGCAATGCGCTTTGACCGTTATTTTAGCCTACAATGGTTTGATAAAAAATCAACCTTTGCCTACCATTGGGTACCACTTATTGGCTATGAAGTGCAAGCTGATAAGCTATTGTTAATTTTCCACGATAACGGAGGAAACAATCGCGACAGTCAAATCCATAGTGCTCTATTTCATCAAAATAAAAACGTGTTACGCTTCGTTAAAATAGCGCCTAACTAAGGGCATACAATGAACGTGCTTGCTTCGCAATAAGTGTAAAGCCACGTTCCTCTATTGCATTAATTGTCTGGTGCTCATAGTTTGGTACTGCTAAATGGGCAAAGTCCGCTTCAATCTGTACATTCGTTTGTATCGTTGCAAGTTCGTGTGATAACTTCAACATATCCAGATTGTCTTTAATTTTGGTACGCTGACCAGGCTTTAAGTCCTCTAAGGAAGCGATCACATTATCAATCGAGCCATACATTTGTATAAGTGTCAGTGCCTGCTTAGGACCAATTCCTTTAACTCCTGGGTAGCCATCACTTGTATCCCCCATAAACGCTTTTACTTGCGCAAATTGAATTGGCTCTATACCATATTCTTCTTTAAAGCGTGTATGTGTATAAAGATCATATTCAGTGTAACCTTTTTTTGTAAAAGCAATTTGCGTTGTCGGCGTGAGCAATTGTAATAAATCCTTATCCCCACTAATAACCGTAATATCAGCTTCATCCTGCCACTTTGAAATCATCGAGCCGATTACATCATCCGCCTCCATACCGACAACGCCAAAATTTTGCCATCCGATATGTTGAGCTAAATTTTTAGCCATATCAAATTGAGGAAGCATTTCCTCTGGCGGTGCTGGGCGGTTAGCTTTATAGCCATCATATAATTCATTGCGGAATGTTTGTGCCCCCATATCCCAGCAAATAGCTAAATGTGTTGGTTGCATAATAGATTGCGCCGTCAACACATGGCGCACAAATCCTTGCGCACCATTCGTTGGTGTGCCGTCCTTTAATCGAATAAAATGCCCCATTGCTGCTGATGCAAAAAAAGAACGAAATAACAACGCCATACCATCAACAATGAGTAATTTTGGTTTTGTAGTCATAATAAAAATCCTCTCTTATCTATTATTCTATTATAACAGTTTAAGTGTCAGGCACCCAAACAATTTAGATGTGCCCGCAGAAAGCGTCCACCCGTAGCAAAACAGACTATGGAGTAGCTCCATAGCCTGCCTTTTCTTTCCTTGATATACGATTGCGATGATCCAATTGAATGCCAGTTAGCCATTGCAAAAATGCAGTAACCCCCGTTTTCACCGTTTCTAAGCGAAGTTCATTTTGTTTTGGGTCAGGATAAATAAAGTCAATATGACGTACACCTTCATTTTCACCAATGAGCTTTAAAATATCAAATAATTCATAGGCCGTTAATCCACCAGGTGTAGCAGCAGGTACATCTGGGGCAAACGTAATATCCAATGCATCTAAATCCACGGATACATAAATTCTATCTACCTCATACATAAGCTGACGTAGCATTTCACGGATAGTCAACTGGATACCATCACGTCGCATCTGCTTTAACGTAATCATATGAATTCCTCGTTCACGAGCATAATAAATCATTTCTGGTGAATTAAAAAAGCCGTGCAAGCCAACGTTATACATATGTTTTCCCTCTACAACGCCTGATGCGATTAGTTGATGAATCGGTGAATTCATAGCTAAACCTATATCTTCTTGATTTCTTGCATCTAAATGCGTATCAAGTTGAATAATACCAATTCGCTCATTCGGAAAAGCATTTTTAATCCCTCTTAATGAACAAGCCGTGATTGCATGATCACCACCAATCAGGCAAGTGAAGCTTTTTTGATAAGCGATACTTAAGTTTTCAGCAGCTGCCTCAATAGCAGATTCCGAAAGCATACGATTGGTCGAGTCGATTGCCACGTCTCCAATATCAACAATTGCTAATGAACGCAAATCTACTTGTTCATCTAAATTATAGGATTGAAAGCTCGACCACGCTTTCCGAAAAGCAGTGGGATACTGTGCTTTTTTCATTGGATCGCTCGCATAAGATAATAAGGCGCCATAGACAATAATATCTACATCATTTGCATGTGGGTTTTGCTTTTGCTTAATCCACTGATGCATGCCTGAGCCGTTTTCTTGTTTCCATTGCCATTCAGGTTGGATAAACATCTTAACCTACCACCTTCACACCTTTTTTCCAAACCTTTTTCACATGATTTACACCAAAAATATAATGTAACTTTTGATGATTATGGACATCCCACAGCACTAAATCAGCTTGTTTTCCAATTTCGATAGAGCCTACGTGATCTTCAATTTGCAATGCACAAGCCGCATTATAGGTAGCAGCACATAAGCTTTCTGCCGGCGTCATTTTCATTGTGATGCATGCTAAGTTCATAACAAGTGGCAGCGAAATTGTCGGCGAAGAACCTGGATTACAATCAGTCGAAATCGCTACAGGTACACCTGCGTCAATAATAGCTCGGGCACGTGCTGGTTTTTCACCTAAATATAATGCTGTAGCTGGTAATAAGCATGCAATTACGCCCGATTTAGCAAGTTCTTCAATACCTTCATCCGACACTTTTAATAAATGCTCAGCAGAAATAGCACCTACTCTTGCCGCAACATGCGCACCTTGATTTTCTTCAATTTCATCGGCATGTATTTTAGGTATAAGCCCACGTGCCTTGCCAGCCAATAAAATACGTTCTGCTTGCTCCGGTGTAAAGACATCGACTTCACAAAATACATCAATGAATTTTGCAAGCTTTTCTTCCACCACCGCAGGAATCATCTCATTAATAACTAAGTTAACAAAGTGCTCTGGGTTTTCTCGATATTCTTCTGGTACTGCATGTGCGCCCATAAAGGTCGGCACAATGTCCATCGGATGCTTATTTTGCAATCGTTGCATAACCCGTAATTGTTTTAACTCGTTTTCTAAGTCTAAGCCATAGCCACTTTTACTTTCTAACGTCGTAACACCATGTTGTAAAAATAAGTCCAAGCGTCTCGTCGTCTGATTGAAAATATGTTCTTCTGTCAACGAGCGCATTTTTCGGGTTGTTGCATGGATGCCTCCCCCAGCATTCATAATGTCCATATAGCTCGCGCCTTCTAAACGCATCTCAAATTCATGTTCACGACTTCCACCAAAAACAACATGGGTATGGGGATCAATCAAACCGGGCGTGACAATTTTCCCTGTAGCATCCACAATCTCCGCTTCCTCTGCACGGGGTAAATATTTTAGTATCATTTCTCGTGTTGTACCAAGATCTTGAATCACACCATCTTCAAGCCAAACACTTCCGCCTTCAATAATAGCAAGCTCTCGCATTTCTTCTCGTACTCGCGGTCCTTTCTTGTCACTCGCAAGTGTTACTAACTGAGAAATATTTTGAATCCAAATTGGCTTTTGTTGCTTGTCCTTCATCCCTAACTCCCCTTTGTCTATGTATAACCCTGTCCGTTAGATGCACTTTTCATTACTATGATTCCTTCACTAAAATCGTGCACACGCTTAGTCATTCTAAAGCAGTCCTATAGTAAGGTACTTACATCTTCGTCACGCCCCGCGCAATTCCCTCTTATTGTCTTAAAATTTCTATAAAACCTAACATCCAGCGAGTTAGTTTCAGCACGCTTAATGACCACGTAGAGTAGAGGCTAAATTTTGAACCAAGCCAAATAAAAAAGCAATAACACTCTATTCAGAAATGTTATTGCTTACATAGCATTGCTACCTCATACATGGAATAACTTTGGAAATCATAGTCTCTTTGCAATTCTTGATAATATTGCAAAAGCTCCTCAAGCATCGCTAAATTTTTATCAATATGTCTTCCAAAATTATGCGGATGCCACCACAAATGATAAAAAGCCCCTTCCTTCGCAGCAGCAAGCATCCCTTCTTTGATTCGTTGTATCTTGCGATGCTCAAATGCACGTAAAATACTACTATAAGGCCTTAAAAATGCACTTGCTCGAACATTAATAAAGGCATCCTCTGTCATTTCTTCTAATCGGACCATATGATTGCCCGTTATATTAACATAGCTATCCAGCCATTTCATCGCACCTAACGATAGTCGATTTTTTGTTGTGAACTTTTTCGGATTGTATAAATCATGACGTTCATTTCCTCTATAGCAAACATATCCTGCTTGCTGACACGCCGCAAAATAGTTGTCGTTTACTTGATTACGTGGAAAAACAATCGACTTCATCGGTGCAATATATCCTTCACAAATCATGGCCATCGCTTGTAAATCCGATTCAAAATCCGATTCTATTTGTCCACTCTCTAAACAATAATAATGCGAAAACGTATGACTACCAATTTCCTGATAAGGTGTTTGAATAATTTGTTCTATTAACGATTTGCCAAAGTGTAAAAGATCTTCTTGCTCATTTTCACCTACTTTTGCAAGCTGTGAATGTGCGGCATATTTCATTTGCTCGTACTTCACTGGAATGCCTCGCAAGTAGTGCGCCATTTCTCCTTTAGATTCAGCAAATAATAAGCCTACAGTAGCCCATGTTGCATGAATTTCATATTCCTTAAACAGCATTAGGATTTTAGGTAGGGCCTGACGTACTCCATATAAGTTTTTATTATATTGCCCATGCCTAAATACATCATGGACACCCCAATTTAGCTCAAAGTCCAATGAAATAACAAAACCACCATGATTGACTTTGCTTGCTATTTTCTCCACTTTTGCACGCCCAATAACAACGCACTTATTCTCGAATGTGCGATGTAACCAGAATATACATTTACAACTTGTCCACCAAAACTCATTTTAAATTGACGAACCGTTTCGATATCTGTTAGCTCACCCATATCATATAAAACGAACCCTTGCTGTTTTAAATACATGAAATTGTGCCATAACAAGAAACGATTCGCATAGCGCATAGGACGTTTTAAATGTGTAGGTAATGTGCAAGCATGACAGGTTGCTACATAATAGGACATCGCTTTTTGTGCATGGACAATATCCAGTCGATAGCATAAGGTTTGTCCACAAATACTTCGCACCTCTGACAATAACAAAGCATGTTGTTGATTTAACAGCATGATTGCTTCCATTTGAGGCTTATTTATTTGGTCGATTTTTTTCCTTTTGGCAAACTCATTATAAAACTGTTGAAATGCTCGTAAATTTTCCTCCGAAGGCTCTTTATATAAGAAAACTTGATAGGACTCTTCTTGTGCACGACGCAATAGTTTCCGAGTGTTTTTCGACAGTGCGCTCAACATCGTGTACTCATAATCTGTTAATCGAATATGAACCGCTTCACGCTTAATCAACTTACGACTTGGAACAAGTGAATGTGTGTGACAAACTAACTTCATCGGCTTTCTAGTATTTGCTAGCTTTTCTGCAAAGTAAATATGCTGCATCGCGATATTCCATCGCTTACTTCTAATGGATAGAATGAACATCGCCCCCACTCTCTGTGTAATTTTCTACATGATTGCGCTCATAACGAGCACATTTAAAATGCTTCATTCGAGAAATACGTTTATAGCCTATTTGTTGTAGACGTTTTCGCTTACGCCATTGCCAAAAACTTGCCGTTATCCACAGTGTTTTATCTGGTTTTACTTTTTGAATATATGCTGTAATAATGTCGATATTTTTATAGAGATCATAAGTTAAAAAATAGGTTTGCTTTGGCAACGGTTCAACAATTTGCAATGCATCCACACGTAAATTTTCCGTATGTAAAGCAAAAGCAGGCTTACTCGTTTGGGCAAAGGAATCTTTATAGATGGTATATCCCTTAGACAATAAGGAAATAAGCGCTTCCTGATCGATTTGTATCGCCTCTTGAATCGTCATTTCTTCAAACAACTCTCCTACTGGTTGCTGTGGTATTACCCGATCGTTTGGGGATAACTCGTACAATTCCACGCGCTTTAAACGAACAAACTTTTCAACGAATTGTTGTCCATATTCTAGCCAATCTTTCCCTTTCCCATACTTTACTAAATAGCGTAAATGACCAAGCGTATGACGTGTCCATTTGACAACGCGTTGATTACTGCGCAACATTTCCTTTATGCGTTCTTTCCATACTAATCGTCTAAATAATAACTTGGAACGCTTCGTGTTACTACTCACCGCTAGCCGCCTTGTAAAATCAATGCCAGAACGCCACGCTAATTTAGAGGGCTCATAACCAGCACTCATATCGTACAAAAGATAGTTTTCTGTAAAAATACGTTTTATTGTGGATTGATTCAGTAAGTGGTCTACCCCAAAACTTGTAAAGTTTGGCTCATAACCGCTTGCATACGTTACATAACGTCCCCGACAACAAATACCGTAATTAAAAGCGAGCCATTGATTGTCAAAAGCAAGAGCATCTACCTCTACTTGCATTGCTTCTCCTTTCAGGAGCATAAGCCTTTCAAAGAAATCTTTTTTCTTTCCTACCGTAAACCCACTAGTATCTATTTTTTTTACCCAACATCTATCGTATAACTGAAATAATGCTCTTAGGTCTTCTTGTACGGGGGATTTCTTGCGCAAATAGCCAAGTGTTCGCAGCTTATTTTTCCAAATTTTTACATCATGCATTTTTTCTCTTTCCTTAAAATAGTTATCGAAATCAACTTCGCTAAAGGCGAGATAAGGTGTGACATCTCGAAAAATACGAAGTTGTAATTGCTTTTCAACAAAATACTGTTCGATTACTTTGGATGATTCTTTACTTTCTAGTAATCCATGAAAAGAAAATAATACGTGGCGGTGCTTTTTCATAAGTTCATCAAATACGAACGTAATGGCAGAGAGTTGCCACTCTTTCCTTGCGACGATTCCTGTATAATGAGCTATTTTTTCACCTGTAAAAGCATATATGCGCACTCCCCAAAGCGTTTTTACCGTAAATGGCAAAAACGCTATAATATCCTCATCCTTTTGAACAGCATATAGCTCCACTCGTTCTTTTCTTCCTATCGTAATCCACCAGTTATAAAACCATGCATATTCAATAAATGGATTATCATTTTGTTCATGCGCTAAAATGTCATCCCATATCTCCTTATAAAGCACAAGTTCATCGTCCGTTCGAATGCGAAGTAATTGCAATTTAATCACCCTTCTTAGCAAACTTTGAAATAGCTTGTTCATAAATATCGAGCGTCTTTTGATACATAGGCAAAAACGTAAAGTTTCGTAAAAAACGGCGTTCGCTTGCATCGCCCATTTTTTCGCAAAGTGTTTTATCTGTTAAAAGCTGTTTTAGTTTTTTTATTAATAGACTCTGATTTTCATCGTCACGAGGAATTAAAAATCCATTTTCACCATCAGTCACTAACTCATTCACTCCACCAACATCCGTCGCAATAATGGGAAGCCCAGCTCTCATCGCTTCAATAATTGAAATAGGCAGGCCCTCCCAGTCGGATAACAAAACAAAAATTTGACTTTCAGCAAGTAATGTTGTGACATCCAATTGATTGCCTAAAAAGGTCACTCTCTCTGATAACCCTTTGTCTTTCACATAATTTTCTAATGGCAGACGTAAAGAACCATCCCCAATAAATTGAAGATGCCAAGGAATGTCACGTAACGCCAACAAAGCTTCTAGCAATCGATCCTGTCTTTTCGGTATCTCAAAGCGAGCGACCATAACAAGTTGAGGCTGTTCACTCCATACTCTATTTGGTGCCATTATGCTTTCTAAATGTTCTATCCCATTGTGAATGGTCTGCATTTTATGAGCGGGTGCGATTCCCTTCGTTAGCGCCAACTTGTGATCGTAATCAGATACAGTAATAATTTTTGTTGTCAATGGTTGGACAGTTTTTTCAAGCTGACGATACATTAATTGTTTTTTGGGCGGCACACCCTCTGTAAAGCTCCAGCTATGCGCAGTAAAAATTGTTGGGATACGTAAAAGACGACCGGCAACACGTCCAATGGCACCTGCTTTAGAAGAATGTGCCGCAATAATATCAGGCTGCATTTTTTTTAATGCTGCTCGTAATTGCCAAAGCGCTTGCATATCTTTTGTCAGATGAATTGCTCGCTGCATGGCTGGGATACTGATAACTTCAATTTGCGCCTCTTGTAAGCGCCATAAAGATGCATCATAACTCCCTGTCACAATCTTCACTTCATGGGCATCTTGCTTTAATTTTATAGCAAGCGCCTCGACATGCTTTTGAGCGCCACCTACCTTATCCATACGTGTGATTAATTGAACAATCTTCAGTATCCTCCACCTCCTGCTTTCAATAAGCACCTGTTCTAGCTAGCACGACATAAAGCGTTTTTACAACAATTTTTACATCCATCCAAAAAGTTACATGGTCCACATAGTGAATGTCATATGTGATTTTTTGTCCATGCGATATATTAGAGCGACCGTTAATTTGGGCAAGCCCTGTTAAACCTGGCTTTACTTCCAAACGACGTGCTTGTAATGCGCTATAGCTATTTGTAATTGCAGGAATTTCAGGCCTGGGCCCAACAATACTCATATCACCTTTTAATACGTTGAGAAGTTGTGGAATTTCATCAATACTTAACTTACGAAGGACTGCACCGATTTTTGTAATGCGCGTATCTTGGTCAGTTTTAAAATAGAAATCATCTGGTATACCATCTGTACATATCACAGGCATGTTGACAGGTGTTGCCTGTATGGACATGGTTCTTAATTTCCATATGATAAAACGTTGATGATCATATCCCGTTCGAATTTGTTTGAAAAAGATGGGGCGTCCAGTAGTAATAAGTAATAGGAGGAAAATAGCTATCATAAGAGGAATTGTTAAAAATAATAAAACAAGTGCCCCTACTATATCAAAAATTCGTTTTCCATACTGACCGTAAAATGTGAGTGTCTCGGCTGTCTGTACGTGCAATACATCACCCTTTTTTATTTTTTTAGTGCTTAACTTTATATATTCATTTCGCCCATTTATAGAACTATTTCAGTCCAAGTAAATACTATGTAAAAATGACAAAAGGAATTACGCTAGAAAAACTTCTAGCATAATTCCTTTCATCATTAAATCTTTGAGGTGGATGGTTGACCATCAGACGAATGATCAATTTGTAGGTGACATTCAATTTGCACATTTCCTTTTAAAGCTTTACTAATCATACAAGTTTGTTCTGCTTTATGTGCTAATCGATTAATACGTCTTTCCTCACGCTCCGTGAGATGAGCTACTTTGACATTCGGTTTGTGGATAATTTTTTCATATGTAAAAACACCATCCGTTACATCGACAAATCCTTCTGCCTCCATTGATAATGCCACGACAGGAATTTTAGAATTTTCAAGTAAAGTAGCAAATGTAATTAAATAACAAGTTGCGGAAGCACCCAATAACATCTCATCCGGATTTGTTCCTATTCCTGGCCCATTCATTTCCCGAGGAATAGATACATTTGTTTTCAAATGAGCGGCTGATAAATTGCCTGTACCATTTCTTCCTTGTGACCAAGATAAATTCATACTAAACTGATGTTGCATATTGAATTTGCCCCCTTCAACTCTAAAACTTTAAATTATAATACAATGTTGAAAATGCCCATCCTGCCATATGAATGAATAACAGAATCCCTAATACTTGGGCAGTAGAAAACTGCGTACCAAGAATCACTAAAAGGAGGAGCAGATAAATGGAGATAATCGTTATTTTCCAACCAGTCGCCAGTGAATGAACTGTAATTTTTTCATATCTTTCATCTAGCCCATTTTTACGTGCAGCCATTCTACGTCCCCACCATAGTCCAAAAAGACCACCTGAAAGTCCTAATACAATACCAAGTAAGCCTAGCATTTGTTCCAAAGTCATCACTCATCACTACCTTCCTCAAAAATAAATACCTCTTCAATACTTAGTTGAAATGATTTTGCAATCTTATACGCCAGTTCTAAAGACGGATTATAACGACCATTCTCTATCGAAATAATCGTTTGTCTAGAAACACCTAATTTTTCGGATAGCTGTTCCTGTGTCCACCCAAAGGAAGCCCTTAGCTCCTTTATGCGTTGTTCCATTTTTCACCACCCCTATGTAAAGCTTACTTTACGTAAAGTGTACTTTACTTTTTTTATTTTGTAAAGCATCCTTTACATATCTTCCTTGAATTGCTTGCATTTTTCATTCCTACGGTTATTGCAACAAGCATTCGAAAACAGCATTCCTAATTTTATGGTAAAATAGAAAAAACATTTTTTTAGGAGAATTAATAATGACTTTAACAAAGCAACAAGCACTACAAGCACTAAATAAAAACAAATTTATCGGTTTTACGATTACGACAGGAAACATTATTATGAAAAAGGTAAATAAAACTGACTATAATATTTTTGTCTATGAAGAAGGTAGCGACAAACCATTACATTATGTAGGCTCCATTATGAACGTAATGGCAACGATGAGCGATAAAGCTTCAAATAAAGATTTTATTGTCGTTGAACAACTTCCAGAGGAAAAGAAACCCGAAGCGCCTGCTCAAGAACAAAAACCTGTTGACAAAGCAGTTATTAAAACAACTAATTTAGATGAAGAAAGCCGTGCAATTGCAGGCTATGAAGGACTCTATGAAATAACAGCAAGCGGGCGCATTATAACAGTGCGAGAAAATCGTCCACTCGCTCGTTGTAATGACGAATACGGTTTCCATATTGTCCGCCTAACAAAAGACGGCACAGCGTCCAATCATAATGTCTTCGAACTATGGAAGCAGACATTCCCAGAGCTTGAACAAACACACTTTAAAGGTGCCTTAAAAGCGAAATACGGCACAGGCTGTAAGTTAATTGACAAACCTGGCATTCACTTTTAATTTGATTTTTGCTAATGCACTACGTTAACAAAATATCACCTGCATGATAGCATGACAGTTACAATTAAAATTAGACAAGCTAAAAAATCCTTAGCATCCATAAAAGGTGCTAAGGATTTTTTGTTATATAAGTAAAGAAAGTATGGCGAGATGCCAAATATGTTCTAATGTATGCCCTTGTTTGAAAAAATACTTTCCCCACTTATCCTGTTGACGATATATTTTTTTCCATTTTAAAAATTGAGTTATCCATACACGTTCTACCTTTTGAAATCCTAATGCTGACAACTTCTTACGTTTCCGCCATTCAAACCAATTGGCAGACGTACAAATTGCTCGCCCTTCTCGTTGCACTTCCCCGACTATTATTGGGAGATTTGGTAGTTCATAATTTTTAATATATGTAGTATTCGGTGGCAACTCCTGTATAAATCCAATTGCTTCCTCATGAATCAATTGATCATGTCGCAAATAAGCGATTTCCTGTTTGGTTTGTCCGTACAGTTTATAGCCTTTAAAATAATGTATAAGAAGCTCGGAACGCTTATCGTGTTCCAGCACGGATGGGATATAGATTTCGTGAAAGTTCGATTTGTTATGACCTCGTTTTGTCTGTAAATAATAAATATGAAATAGCCGTCCACTAAACACCCTACATTTTAGCATTGAAAACCACTCGTGCAAAGTTGCCTTTGTCAACCAGTATCGCACTTCTCCTAATGTATTGCGTTTCCATTCAACAATTCTGCGATTTGCTTTTACTATTGTTAAAACCGTTTCATGGAGCACCAATGCATTTCGAAAAAGTCGTTCCCGAATTCCTGTCGTACTCATAATGAATTTTCTTGTAAAATCTAAATGAGTATACCATTCAAACTTATAAGGTTCGTAGCCACTGCCAAAATCGTAAAGATGTAAGTTTGTACTATGTGCTTGCAGCATATTTTCCTTCTCAATCAATCGTCCAGGTCCAAACATATTGAAATCTGGCTCATGCCCCATTGTGTGACAAAAGTTTCTACCTCGACAGCAAATATCTACTGTAAAGCCAATCCAAATATTTTCAAATTGCAAACGATGAACTTGTAAACTCAATACTGCATCTTGTTGTTTTGCAAGCTGTTCAATAAATGTCCGCGTCCGCTCTTTTGTAAATCCACTCGTATCTACTTTCTTTTGCCATCTTCTTTCGAACAACTGAAACATAGTATCTAAATTTCCATCCTCAACTTTTTGAAACGTAAGTTGACCATATGCTTTTAATCGTTTCTCTCGACGATGAATACTTTTAAATTTACGCTTATGCTTCTTTAAAAAATCCGATAATTCAATTGCTCTAAAATCTATATAAGGTGTGACCACACGAAAAATTGAATGAGGCAATTGCCGTTCTAAAGTATACTTTTCTAAAATCTGAGAAGTATCCTTACTTTCCAGCAAACCATGGAACAAGAAAAGAACCCGTTTATATTGGTTTGTCAGTTCTTTTAATAAATATTGCACCACTCGCTCTTTCCAAATTTTCTCGGAAATCACCTCCATATAAGAAGCAAGTCCTTGTCCTAAAAAGCTAAATTGATGAATGCCACCAAATCGAATAGCATGAACAAATGGAAAAAACGCAATGGGCTCTCCACTATGCTCAACTACGTAAATTTCCACATTTTCTTCGCACCCAAGTATCGTCCACCACGTCGACACCCAACGATACTCTATAAATGGATTATCGTTTTTTTCACGTTCAAGTATTTCAGACCAAGTTTCCTTATACGACTCAAGCTCGTCAATCGTTGTCACGAGTCTATACTCTAGCACGTGTGTAGTCACTCCTTTTTGCCTTCAATAACAAAGCATCACGTTCTTTGCCAAACGCTTATTTTCTAGTGTTACACTTCGCATCCTATTTCAGCACTTAGTAGCCACTATATTCATATAAGAACAAAATTAGAACAACTAGCACGGTCCTTGACCATAATCCAATGAATGAAAGAGAATGGGACAAAAGCGAAAAAGTGTTAGATTAACTACAATCAATCTAACACTTTTTGCTATGTCGTTGATGGCTGTTACCGTCAACTAGTTACTCTTTCCGCTTTCCTACAAAAATCCATATCAAGAGCACTATGCTATACAGTATAGGCATATAAAATAAACTTCCTGCATCCACTCCATTTTTGACAGCAATGCCGATAAAAGCCCAAATAATAACTAGTGGAAACACAACATCTACTTCTACAGTGCGTATATAAATGGCAAGACATGTAGCGACAAAGAGCAATAAATTTGTCCACCATATTTCAGAGATACCAAAGCCATTCCATTGATAATATTTCAGTACAAAACTAATATTTGCCATTAAGGCTACACTAATCCAGCCTAAATAAATCGAGAACGGTAATCTTCCTGCAAAACGAGTATCCCCTTTTGGATAACTACTGTATATCAAGATTAAACTTATAAGGAGACCTACCATCATTACAATGGATAATACGAAATATGCATAATGCCAACATAAAAGCCACGCAATATTAAACAAACACGTTAATGTAACTAGATTGATAATGGCGGTCTCCTGATTTTCTGCTTTCGAAAATAGATGAAGAAAAATCCATATACCCAAAACAATATAAATCACAATCCAAATGGCAAAAACATAGCCTGCTGGTGTGAAAAGCACTTCTAATTGATTGGATATTTCCGCTGTTGTTTTGCCATTAATACCAATTGTACTTGCTAAACCATTGATAATAATCATTGCTATATAACTTAACAGTGCAACCCATTTCATAGCCATCCCTCCTTATTTTTATCTATATAAGTTACTATATAGCCTTTTAATTATTGATATACATGTTTCCTTTAAAAACACGCTCTCCCCTTTTATACCTGTAGTAGCTACTTTTAAAACAGTCCATGATGAACAGAGACCGATTGTTTCTACTCAAGGACATAAAAAAATAGAATGATCTACAGTTGGAGATCGTTCTATCTTAGTGAAAAATCTATCAGTATATGTGTTCTCTACAAATGCATGGCTGTCTGATATAAACTATCGGCTGTACTGGCAACAGTGCGTGTTTCGTTCCCAATAGAGCCAATTACCTTTTCTAAATTTTTTACATCCGTTTCTACCTGTACAATACATCGCTCATTTTCCACAATAGCTTGTAGGATATCGTGAAATTTCGATTGTGTTTCAACAGCAGCCTCCACACCATCTGCCACGCTTTCTTCAATACGATCAATCATTTCAACCGCACGCATCGTTAAAGTAGTAGATGTTTGAACAAGTTTCGTAATTTCCTCGACAGATTGTTTTGACTGTTCAGCTAAATTGCGTACCTCCTGAGCAACTACCGCGAATCCTTTACCATGTTCACCTGCTCTTGCCGCTTCAATAGAGGCATTTAAGGCAAGCAAATTGGTTTGATCTGCAATGGCTTTGACGAGCAAAACAATATCAATAATACGATCCGAAGACACTTTTAAGTTGCCGATTAATGCACCCATTTCTTCTGTCCGGTTATAAATATGGCGCATCTCTTGTTCCAACTTCATGACATGTTGATTACCAACATCTGCATCTTGATTAATATGATGAACAGTCTCGACATTTCTTTCAATTACTTGTGCAATCATCGTCGTTTGAACATCTACTTCATCAATAGACGAATTTGTTTCTTCCGTTAAATTAGCCAAATCTTGACTGATTAAAGATATCTTTTGTTTTAGCTCATTTTTAATGTGATTGTATTGATCATTTCTTATTTTAACGTTTTCCTTTTCGTATTCTTCCAACACAATTTGCATTTCAAGATTAATTAATTTTGAAATAGTTAGCATAATTTGCTCACGAAGAGCAGGTGCTGTCATCCCTTTCACAATCAAATTGATGATTGCTTCTTGGATATGTTGAAAAGTACCCATATACCACTTTGGCTCTAGGCCAATTTTAAAATGCATGCGAGCTAGCTTTCTTTTTCTTTCAATTGCTTCTACATTAAAAGCTCCATCAAACATTGCAATTAAATAGTTCCCTAATGTTTTTTTTAAGCGATTGATTTGGGTACGCTCCTCAATGATTTTACGCAACGATGGAACAGCGAGTATGTTTTGGTAAAATACAGCCGTTACTTCTTCGATACCGTCGCGAACAAATGGCTGACATGCTTTTATTATGTAAAGATCTTCTCGTTTAAGCCCTATTAATACCATCTGTTTTTCTAACTCTGGCATAGCAGACAATTCTATAACTGGTTCAAAGCTATCTTCCAAACTAAACAATTCATCTTTAGAAGCTTCTAACTTCCGTTTCCACCATTTCGCCACATTCTCCACCTCAATCACATAATTGTTTAGTACCTGTATATCATGAAAAATTAAACATTGTCAAACTATTAGTTATAATAGTTATACAAAAATTATACAAATTATGTGTTATCGTTTAAAATAGAGCTATAGGTTTAAATTTTCCACTTGATAAATCTACAGTATAATTGTTATGATAATTCGATACTTTTCAAACTGGAAAGAGGGTTGACGAACAATGACATCTGTCAATTCAACAACATGGCATTATAATATTAAACAAGTTTCTGAAGTAACTGGTCTTTCTAAGCAAGTCATTCGAAAATGGGAAGAACGCTATCAACTTGTTGAACCAAAGCGATTAGACAACGGCCATAGAGTTTACACAGAACAAGATATTCAAATACTGCTAAAGGTACGAAAACTATCCGAACAAGGATATTCTATAAAACAAGCCGCCACAGTTATCAAAACAATGGAGACAGAACAAGAATCGGATTCTAAACCAATTCCTGTTCCAACTATCCATCACGAAATGAACGATTATGTTTTTCTTCTACTAGAAAAAGGGGCGCATTGTGACGAAATAGAAATTAACCGAATTCTTCAAGAAGCCCATTATGCGCTTGGCTTACCCAAATTTCTATCGACTGTAGTTATTCCTTTGTTACATGAAGTAGGTATGCGATGGGAAAAAAGGGAATGGTCAGAATATCAGGAATCTGTTATCACGATGGTAATCCGAGATTATTTAGTACAGATTAGACGCAACTATCAATACAAAGACAACGCCCCTCTCATTATGGGGGCATGTTTACCAGGGGAATATCATGAAGTCCCACTCCATATCTTGCTTTTACAAGCGATGTTGCTCGGATGGAAGTCATTTTTAATAGGGAGCTCACCTGCACTAGGGGCAATTGAATCGCTCGTTTCGAAGTTTCAGCCTCAAATTGTAATTTTGTCTGCTCTAACAACTATGCCTTTTGAAATGTACCCTGCTCTTTTACAGCAATTAGAGGATTTTGCTTCAAAGTATCCAGCTATAAAATTTTATTTAGGTGGAGCTGGCGCAATCGAATATACAAAAGATAAAGACTTACATTTCATTACCATTGCTCAAACGATTGAAGAAGTCTTCCAATAACCCTATACGGTCTACAGATGGAAGGGAAGCTTGATACTGCTCCTTTTCATTTGTAAGAGCTGTAAGTTTATTTGCTAATTAGTGTTTTCCTGCTCTACATAGATAGCAAGATTGTATATTTTTAACAGCTTATCCTCATATAAACCCTTGAATTGCATATATTTTGTAAAACGGACTTCAGATTATAATGGGGCGGGGGAATTTCGCAGTTGAGTGCAATGATACTTGGAGGTTTTCTTTTTTTCAGCGTGAGTATAGGAGGAACAATTGCTTGGGTTTTCTCTAAGCTTTTTCAACATACAACCCAGGGCTTATCGTTATTATGTGGCGGATTTTTAGTAGGATTGCTTATACTAGACATCATTCCATCCTCATTTCAAATGTACAAGTCTTTTGGCATCATACTAGGCATTCTCATCGGCTATTTAATTTTCCAACTACTTAGTAGCTTATTTCACCCTACTAATTATCAAAATCCCTCCGTTTCCTTGCTCGCCATTGCAATGGTCATTCATACCATCCCGATCAGTCTTACAGTAGGCAATTTACTAGGAAATTCTGCATTAAGTATAACGATTACCGCTTCCATTATTCTTCATCATCTCCCTGAAGGCTTTGCACTTACAACAGCCTTTCTCTCACAAAGTGAAAAGCTATGGAAGCTATTTATTTATTTCATCGGCTTCTCCATCTTCTTTATCATTTTTATTTTAATTGGTCAGTATTGGGATTTAACAATAAGAGCACAAGGAATATTAATGGGCTTATCAATCGGGTTAATCGGGACGGCTAGTATTTCAGAGTTTATTTTGCACCATGTACAAACAGTCACTTGTAAAGCCTTTCTCACCTATATATTATTAGGCTATTTTTTAAGCTATATGTTCCACGTACTTGCAGGATGAATTGTGTCAAAATTGTTTCGGTGACTGGCACGTAAAAAAACCACTTTTGCCTTAGCAAAGTGGTTTTTTACTCTTACTATTTATTTACTGTCATCAGTGTAAGCGATAAGATTTTCGTAAATTGCGCACGAGTCAAATTGCCTTTTGGATTAAACTTACCATTTGCGCCTTCAATAATTCCTAATTGCTGTAATAAGCCAATTGATGCTACCGCTTCCTGACGCATGTCACCTTTATCTGTAAAAGTATTATTTTTATTAGCCTTTTCTACATCGAATTCTACTGATTCCAAGTAGCTTGCCGTTACATGAGCCATTTCCTCACGTGTAGCCGGTTTATTTGGTTCAAAATTTTCACCATCAAAAATTTCGAGTAATCCATACTCTTGTAAAATCGCTACTTCCTTTGCCCCCCAGAAGCCTTGCATATCTTTGTATGTAGCTGGACCTTCATAATCTTTATTAACATCTAGTCCTGAAGCACGGAAAATCATCGCAGCTAATTGTCCACGTGTTACTTGACCATTCGGATTAAACGTTGTATCCGTAACACCTGTCACTATTCCAGCTTGATAAAGTAATTGGATATAGCTTTCAGCCCAGTGACCAATTGCATCTGTAAAATAACCACCTGGTTTAAGATCAAAATCTGCACGGTTTAATACTGTCAACCAATCATACACATCTTCATTACTTGCAGTTTGCCATTTTCCCTCTGCATAAACTTCAGCCTTGTAACTATTACCAGATTGAATAAAGCGCATTTGCATAGCATCACCAAATAGCTTTTTAATTTCTTCGTAGTTTTCTTTAAACTCTTTTTCACCCTCAGGATATAAGTTTGTCCCATCTGAATAGCTATCCATTACTGCCTTTAGTGAAATTTTCACAGTAATGCTATTTTTAGTTGTTACTACAGTCATATTATCAGGATTGTCAATACCTAATTCTGAAAGTAATAGCATTTTGTAGATATCTTGATAAGACATAGACTGCGCTTGGTTTGTTGCTACAACAACCTGATTTGGATGAATAATATTGGCAATATTGTCATTGCCTTGAGCTTGTGCTTGTGTAGCAAAACCTCCTGTAAAACAAGCAATACTTAAAGCTCCAGCTAAAATCGTTTTCTTCATTTTTCTTTCCCCTTTCAATTCATAAATTTAGTGTACTAAATCATCCGTTAACAAATCTATAAATATATGTAAATTATTCAAAATTATAATAAAGTCCTATATTTTAAAAACTAAATTTACCGTCAAAATAATTAGTTACATAGGTCTAATTCATTAATACATTTATTCACAAAAGGGATAACTCCTCACCTCATATAGTCTTTTTGATTCACAACAACAACATTTGTACGGTACTCATCTAGTCTTAGAGACCTCCATCTAAAAACATGTAGATGTGCTGTTATTTTTATTCTCCATCAGCACATACTCTAAAAAGGTAAATTTAAATAGTAATCAGACATATTTTTATATCATTATAATAATTGAGTTTATTATTTGATTTTAGTTCATTGGAAGCAGTACTATGGGAGTGTAACAAAGAAGTCATTTCACAATGAAACTATTATATTGATGTAACATTATCAGAGGAGGAAGTCAGATGAATTATCAAAACATTACTGTAGCAGGAAGCGGAGTTTTAGGAAGCCAGATTGCTTATCAGTCTGCATTTAAAGGATTTAACGTTACTGTATACGATATTAATGACGATGCTTTAAAAAATGCGCAAGAGCGTATTACAAAGTTAAAACCATTGTATCAGCACGATTTAGGTGCCACACAGGAAGAAGTAGATGCTGCTTACGCTCGTCTATCATTTAATAGTGATTTAGCAGATGCTGTAGCAAATGCTGATTTAGTTATCGAAGCTATTCCTGAAGTTGTAAAAATTAAAACTGAATTTTACACAAACCTTGGTAAAGTTGCACCTGCAAAAACAATTTTTGCTACAAACTCATCCACTTTATTACCTAGCCAATTTGCAGAAGCAACAGGTCGTCCAGAGAAATTTTTAGCATTACATTTTGCTAATACTATTTGGGTTAACAATACGGCTGAAATTATGAAACACCCAGGTACAGATATGAAAGTATTCGATGAAGTGGTGGAATTTGCACGTGCTATCGGCATGGTCCCACTACCTTTATATAAAGAACAGCCTGGCTATATTTTAAACTCTTTACTAGTGCCATTTTTAGATGCTGCTGAAATGCTATTAGTAAAAGAAGTAGCTGACCCTGAAACAATTGATAAAACATGGATGATTGGTACTGGCGCTCCTCTTGGACCATTTGCTATTTTAGACGTTGTAGGTATTAATACAGCCCATAACATTGTAGAAGCAAAAGCTGCCGCTACAGGGGATGAAAACATGAAAAAATTAGCTAACTTGTTGAAAACAGAGTATATCGATAAAGGTAAATTAGGACGAGCTACAGGTGAAGGCTTCTACCAATACCCTAACCCAAGCTTCGCTAAACCCGATTTCCTAAAAGGCTAGTGCCTGTCACTCATACAATTTAAGCCGCAACATGTCGCACTTAGCGCTTGTTACGGCTTTTTTTTAGTGCCTGTCACCCACACAATTTTATTGATTTAATACTTTTCCCTGAGCACTCACTATTTTAATGTCATATGTACTCTTCTGAGATTGCTCATTTCGGTTTTGAAAATTAATTATTTCATATACCGTCTCTTCCATCTCCAGCGCTAATTTTTGCGCATCTTTCTCAGAACCATCTATTGTCGTTTGGATAGTAATGAAAGACTGGTGATCCGTCGTTACATGTTTGAATACTGTATAACTTTCAAGACTTTCCACAATCGTTTGAATAAAATTGGATACCCCATTATCGAGATTGATATCCTCTTCATCCCGTGAGGTTAGTTCCCACCGTTCAAAAACAAGCGTATAGTCCATAAATGGAGAGGTTTCTATCACACTTTTGGCAATCGGCTCCATATCCTTTTTTACCAAATTAAAATAATCTTCGTCCGCAACAACTTGTAACACCAATTCTTTCTTTGGTGTCGTTTTCACATCTACTCCAACATAGATTGCACGCAACTTATCTTTCAATGTAGCCATACTTAATTGTTCTTGACTAACGAATGAATCCTGCCCCTCATTATTTTTTAAAGTATCATCTGCTAAAAGCCTATCGACAAAGTTAAAAGTAACTATAGTCACTAGTAACACACCAACAATCATTACTATCTTTCTCACCGTGCATTCCCCCCTAATTAGAAGGTATGACATAGAAAACATAAAAAATGCCATTATCCACACGATGTTTCTTGTTAATTTGCATTCTTTCATTACTTTAAAAAAAGTTCTTGAGAAACATTTTTAATCATATTACCTTAGCTAAAGAAGGAGGGCGATACAATGAAAATCACAATCGAAGAATTACCCGCTTCAAAAATTGCCTTTTTTAGAAACGTTGGTGAATATGGTGAACGACAAAACAAAGGGTTAATGGAGTCTTTTAAACAATGGGCACATTTAAATGACTTGTTGAATCAATCAGCCATATTCGGCATAGCGCAAGATAATCCCGAAATAACACCTAAAGAGCAATGTCGATATGATGTTGGCATAATGATTCATGAAAATTTCCATGTGTCAAGACCTGCACATATTGGTACATTTAGTGGCGGGAAATATGCTGTTTTCTTGCTCGACCATACTAAAGAAGCAATCAGCACATTTTGGAGCACTGTCTTTTCAGAAATCGAACAACATCAGCTAATCATGAGACAAGAACCAATAATTGAAAGATATACATCGCAAATGATCGATAATCATTTATGCGAAATATTAGTTCCGGTTCAGTAAAGTATTCGAATTGACTTCTCGGGGTCAATGTTAATGCAAAATAAGAGGTTGGGACATAACTAAACAAATTTAAGGAACAGAGGAAA